>Ga0209544_1000601_pt1 | contig 47627 bp, 42 predicted proteins | sample MesohylPK_FD_187297 | JGI IMG/M metagenome (GOLD analysis project Ga0209544, IMG submission 187297) | Host-associated microbial community of the marine sponge Aplysina aerophoba from Gulf of Piran - sponge mesohyl, lysed by proteinase K... | ecosystem: Host-associated > Porifera > Sponge >... | reverse complement strand
ATCTCGGCGAGCACGGCGAAGGGGTCGCGTGCGGGGCCCTCGTCGCCCACCCACAGCTCGTCGAGGCCGAGATCCTCGACTTGGCGGGCCAGGTCGACCAGCTCGGGTGCGGGCGGCTCGGGAAAGATCCACACGCCGACCGCGGGAGCGGTGTCGCCGCTCACGGCATCGGCCTACTATCGCGGCCATGGCCTGGATCGACACCGTCTCGTGGGCCGACTCCGAGGGCCCGCTCCGGGACGCCTACGACTGGCAGGCCGCGGCCCTGGGGGAGCCGGCCGAGTTCACGATGCTCGGGAGCCTGTATCCCGCCATCGTCGAGGAGCGGCTCCGGCTCTACCGCACCGTCGAGCACTGCCCGTCGCAGCTCAGCGCGGTCGAGCGACAGTCGGCCGCGCTGGTGACGTCCCGGCTGAACGGCACCGACCACTGCGCGTCGGGGCTGCGGCTCAAGCTCGAGTCGCTCGGCCTGGCCACGGCGGTGCTCGACGCCATAGACGCCGATCCCGCCAATGTGGACTCCGGCGACGGTCGCTTCGACGCGATCTGCGCCTATGCCGCCAAGCTGACACGGTCGCCGGACGCGGTTGTCCACCACGACGTCGACCGGCTGCGCGAGCACGGGCTGGGCGACCTCGACATCCTCGATCTCAACAACATGGTCGCCTACTACGCCTATATCAACCGGGTGGTGATGGGCCTCGGGCTTCGCAGTGTGATAACCACCACCGAGCAGGCGACGAGCGCGGTTCCGGGCGAGCGCTGACACCGGTTGCCTCACAGTCGCGGCATCACTTCGGAGGCGAGGATCTCCACGGTTCGCAGCGAGCTGGTGTCATCTTGTCCGGGGATGATCGAGAGGTCGCCCACTCCGAGCTCGGCGTAGCGGCCGACGGCGTCGACCATCTCGTCGACCGAACCGGTGGTCGCGTGCCACTCGACGACGTCGCCGGTCACATCGTGGGCGCCGTACTCGAGTCGGGTCCGGTGGGCCAGGAACTCCCCACCGGCGTCGAAGAACCGCTCGGCGACCGGTGCGAGCTCGTCGGGCGTGGCCCGTGAGGACAGGAAGGGCAGGCCGAGCGTCACCGCTCGGGCCATCGTCTTGGCCGCTCCGGCCAGCCACACCGGCGGCGGGCCGGCGTCGGAGGGTCCGGGCGACAGGGTCTGATCGAGGAGCAGCCGGCGGAGGTCGGCGAGGCGTTCCTCGAATACCGCCGCACGGTCGCCGAAGGCGATGCCCCCCGCTTCGAGGTCGTGGGCCCAGAACCCGGGCGTCACGACGAGAACGAGTCCGCCGCCGGCCATCCGGTGGAGGGTGTTGGCCTGTTTGGCGAGCCAGGCGGGGTCACGCAGTGGGAGGACAGCGGCGGCGATGCCGGTGCGGGCCGTGGGGAACCGTCCGGCCAGCCAGGCCAGCTCGGTCAGGCTCTCCATCGCGCCGGCCCAGCCCACGAAGTCGGGGTTGGCGAGATAGCCGTCACCGAGCCAGAGCGTGTCGAGGCCGCCGTCGACCGCGATCCGGCTCAGCTCGAGCGTGGTCTGTCGGGTCGTGGCAAACGGCGAGATCCCGACCCGCATCTCATCGATGCTACGGGGGATCGCCCGAGTGTGGTGGTTGACGGCCGTCAGCGGACGATCCGCTCGTCGAGGAGGCTCAGCAGCCTGGTCGTGGTCCTCCAGTTGCGGATGGTCATGTCCTGGTACTGCGGGGTGCTGGCGATCCGGCTCATCCGGCTCTGCGACAGCCGCTCGCTGAGGCGCGAGAAGTAGAGCACCCCGGCGCCGGGCCATGCCTGGTCGACGCCGTCTCGCAGGTCCACGGCCTGCAGGGCTCGGTGGCTCGTCAGCGGCGCCTTCAGGAAGATCACATCGCAGTGGTGGACGTCCGGTTCTGCGCCGAAGGAGTCCGGCGCCCGGTCGACGACGCTGCGGAGTTGCCGGTGCGAACGCACCACGACAACGAGCGACAGGCCGAATGCGCTCTCGAGCATCGTCTCGATATCGCGCTCCAGTGAGACCCGTGGCCCGTCGGACTCGAACAGGACGTTGCCGGACTGGATGTAGGTGCTGACCGCTGAGTACCCGGCGACCTCGAACGCGGCGCGCAGGTCGGCCATGCGGACGATGTTCTTGCCGCCCACATTGATTCCCCGCAGCAGCGCCACACAGTCCGTCCCCGCCATCGGCCAGGACCGTAGCCCGCCCGCCTTCCCAGTAGGGCAGGCCGACCGCCTGCGTCAGGAACTCCGGGTGTCGACGGCACGTGCCTGGGCGGCCGGGTGAAGGCTTGTAGGGTCGTCGGTATGGATCGGGTGCTCACGTTCCCCGGTGGAGGGGTGCCGGCCGCCGCGGTCGTGTGGCGCTTCGATCCCTCTGGCGGTCCCGGAGGACAGCACGCCAACCGCTCCAGCACCCGGGTCGAGGCCGTGGTCGATCTCACAACGGCCGGCGATGTTGGGCCCGAGGTACGGGAGCGGCTCGTTGCGAGGTTCGGTGCCGAGCTGCGAGTGGTCGTTGATGACACCCGATCACAGGCCCGCAACCGTGAGATCGCGCTCGATCGTCTGGAAGCACGGCTGCGCGACGGGCTGGCCGTCGCCAAACCGAGGAAGCCGACCCGGCCGCCGCGTGCGGCCAAGGCCCGGCGGTTGCAGGCGAAGCGCCGTCGCTCCGAGACCAAGCGCGGCCGCGGCCGCATCGATCGCGCCAGTCACGACGCCTAGGCTTGGAGCTTCAGCTCCTAGCTTCCAACGTTACGCCACAACGCGCAGCTCGGGTTCATCGACGAGCAGCCTGCACCGATGCCGGGCCGCGGGCGCGTTCGGCGTTCTGGTCTGTCTTAGAGCCGGTCGGGTTCCATGTGGCACCACTCGAAGGTGCGCAGCCACCATCCGTTGTTGCGGTCCACGATGATCTTGCCGTAGGTCAGGCCCCACGGCTCTGCTGGGATGGTGATCTGCCAGCGCACGGTGCTGTCGCTCGATTCGGTGACCTCGATCCGGTAGCTCGCCACCGGCAGGTCCTTGAGCGGCTCACTGAGGAGTTCGCCCGGCGTGTCGCGGCCCACGGCGTCTTCGGCGTAGTCGATGTGTGTGTCTGACATCATCGGGCACGCCGAGAAGCTGGCGGGCGCCTGCAGATGCTCGTGCTTGTCGGCCAGTATCTGCTTGAGGTGTTCCATGCCGGCGTCGTAGAGGCACCATCGGACCGGTCCGATCTGCCATTGCCCGTCGGGGGTCTCAACGGCGTCGACCCTGCCGACGTGCAGGGCGCCGTCGGAGTCCTCCACCGCGACCTCCCACCGCTCCCACCCGAACCCGCGCTGGAGGACTTCGATGTCATAGAAGGGCTCCGACAGGTCGCCGAGATGAGCCAGCAGCGCCTTGTTGGGCGTCTCGAAGGTTCCGGAGGTCTGCGCGTTCTGGGCCTCCAGGGTCAGCGAGGTGGACAGCCTGCGGCAGGCGTCGTCGTAGAACACCACCGACGCCTCGTCGACGGCAGTGACAAGCGGCTCGGGCGGGAAGTGCAGCCCGTCATAGACCCCGCGCTGGCCGAGGGGAGCCGACAGCTCGACGGTGACCGCGGTGGCCGGGTTGTCCGGGCAGGCGGCCATCCCGGCGACGGGTACCACCGCGAAGGCCACCAGCACCGCGTCGTCGGTCTCGACCACCTGGGGGCCTCGGAGCGCGTCGCCCATCTCGCGGCCGCTGGCGCACCCCTGCTCGGTGACCAGCACATCGACAGTGGTGTCTTCGGGTTCGGGGCGTGCGCCGTGGGCGAGGGTCACCTCGACGCGGGCCAGCCCCGGGGGCAGCGCGATGACCGGCTCGCACGGACGCCCTGACGCCTCGCCCGCGAAGATCCACCGGTCGCCGCGCCGCTCCACGACAGCGGACCCGAAGCCGTACTCGGACAGGGCCGCGAAGGTGGCCCGGTCCGAGTCGATGCTGATCACCACCCATCGCCCCCGCGGCAGCGGCTCGCCCCCGGGCGTGTCCAACTCGGCCCGCAGCACATCCACCGCGGGATGGTCGACCTCGTCGATGGAGGGCGGGTTGATCATCTGCGAGTAGCGCACCGGCGGTGTGCCCGGGCACGACACCAGAGGATCCTCCTCAGCCAGATCCGGGATGACCGCCAGCGGTCCCTCGGGCGGCTGCGGCGTGCGGGTGACATCCACACACACCGCCGAGGGGTCCGGAATCCGCTCGGCGATCTCAGCGATCGCCCCCTCGGGAGGGTTCACCAGATACAGGGTCACCCGCTGGCGCTTGACGTCGTAGCTCGTGCCGTCCAGACCGAACTCCCTCCATTCCTCCCGGGATATGGACCGCCACATCCTGTCCCGCATGGCCTCCACCTCGGCCTCGCTGAACCGCACCTGCACTACGTCGACGACCACGCCGTCGCGCTCGCCCAGGGGCCGGTCGTCGGTGATCGGCGGGGGCGGGTCCACGACGGGGTAGTCGTCCGGGGTTGGCCGTCGAGCCAGGATGGCGGCCCGGTGCGGCTCGGGGTCGTCGGTGAACCCCAGCACGAGCACGCCGCCGCTGGCCCGGTCTATCCAGCGCCCGCCGAAGGTGTCGGGATGCTCCATCGCATAGGTGGCCAGCACGCCCTCGACGATGTGATCTGGATTCTGACGGCCGCCGAGGGTGCCGTCGAGTTGCGACCTCAGCTCCGGGATGTCCTCGCAGCGCGCCAGCCCGTCAGGACCGACGGGAACCTCCCACGGCTCCACCCCCGACGGCACCAACTCGGAGTCGCCGACCACGACGTCACCGGCACCGTCCCCGGAGTCCCTTCCGCACCCCACGACCAGCACCAACACCGCCAACAGTGCCGCTACCGCCTTCATATCCGCTTAGACGACCCAACCACGCCGCGAGTTCCCGGCCCACGCCACACGAACATCCCCAGCCCCAACAGGCCCCACAGGAACCCACCGCTGACGCTCACGGCAGCGACCCGCCACGCACCCACAATGCACTAGCACACACGACGTTCACGCCGTGGGGGCTGGCCATGTCAGGTTGCCGCGGCGATGCTCCATGCTGCTGCCGATGGAGCTGACCGCCGCTATGGCGCGGGCGGCTTGAACAGGAGACTTGAGGATTTCTTGCCCAGCTTGTCACTGACGACGATCCCGCCTCGCGTGCGCCCGTCCGAGTCTTGGTACAGATGCTGCTGGGGGCGTAGGCGGGCCGAGAATCGGATTCGCAGCACGTCATAGTCCCGGTGGGTGTGAATGCTGCTGACATGGGCCGCGCAGTAGACACGTGCTGCTATCGGGAAGATCAGGCCGGATGCGAGGATGTCCGCAAGCTGCAACCCGACGTGGTTCTCGCTCCGACCGAAGACAGGTGCTTCGACCAAGCGCGGGAACTCGTCGCCTGATTGCTTGTGCTTGCGGGTGAAGATCGAGTGGGAGACCTGAGTGTCTTGGCTGTGGGCTCTCCCGTCGCACACCATCAGGCCTGAATCAGTATTGGACTCCAGGAAGTGATTGAAGTGCCTCGCGATGTCTTGGATCGCGAACGTGTAGCTCGCTCGCGGGTCAAGTGCCTGATTGGGGTCCTTGACCCAGACCCGCCCCAGCAGCCGCAGGTCGTAGCGCTCGATGAGATCGACAGCTGAATTCAGAACGCCGATGGAGTGACGTCGCTTCTCCCTGCTCTGGGACCGGACTCTCTTGCGAAGCCCTGATCCCTTCACCTCCCTGAGAACGAGATCCAGATTCTGCACGGTTCGCAACCCCGGGTAGAAGCGACGCTTGAGGCCGAGAAAGTCTGCCGTGAGAGCTGCGAGTGCCTCCGTTCGAATGATGAGCCCAGCGAATGTCATCAAAGGAGTAGCGCCGGGAGCCTGGCTGGGGGGCCTCGAAGCCGCCCGACTCGTCTACGTAGCAGATGTGCATGGTCCGTTCCTGCGGCTGGGCAGCCTCGGATCGTAGCCCCACAGCCTGACGGGGCCATCTTGCCCGTCGACCCCAAGAAGGCCCCCCAAACGCAGCTACGGCCGCCTACTAGGCGGCCGCAGGAGGTGGCGTTCGGCCCCGGCCCCAGATGGAACCGAAGCCTAAGCGCCAGTATAATGGTACGCCCTCATGATAACACGAGGCTCACAGACGATTGCAACCCGATCCGATGGGACATTCCCGACACAGAACTCGTACCCGCGCATCTGGTCGGCGCACAGACCCGTGTACGTCACACCCGCACCGACAAAGAACGCAAGGCCAACCAGAGCCGCTCAAAGGCGCTGCGGGTCTTCCCCGAATCCGACGAGAGGTTCGCGCTGCTGGCCCCGCGCCGCAACGACTCCGAATCCAACAACGCCGACAAGAAGTCCAGGATGTGGAAAGGCCGGTGCCGCACACTGCGGCACCAAAGCGTCGAGTTCAACGCGATCTCCTACCAGATCCACATGGCGGTCACGGCGCTGGTCGCCTACCGCAACCGCACCGGCGCCGACATGAGCCGATGGTTCGGCCAGCACCAGCTGCCCCAAAAAGTGAGGCCCCAGCCCACCTTGGCACAAGCCGCATGACCGGCTGAACCCCCAAGGATCGGGAACCAGCGCGGCCCGCCACAGCCACCAGGCAGCGGCCACACCCAATCCGCGCCAAGACGCGCCTCAGACCCCCTCCAAGCGGCGTCCGGCTAGCCTCAAAGTGCCAAAATGCGGTCGTCAGCGCAATTCGCGCAGCAAACCGCGCACGCCCCGCCCTCGTGGGGGATGTGCGAAATTGCTAAAACCCGAGGTCAGAGCGTTGCGGCCTGAACGACCGCAACAGGGGTTTTGTCCAAATGTGGAATGGATTGTTGCAGTTCTGTTACGTTTGCGCTGACCGGGGATCTGCATTTGCCGAGGTCAGATGGGGTGAGCCGCTACCCGGGGGCTTGGGCTCGGTTCACGCGTGGAATGGATTGTTGCGGGCACTGTAGCAGTCGGACGTTTCCAGAGGTCAGAGCAGGTTTCTGGCTGGCCGTGAAGACCTGTCGGACTGCCATCTGCCGCTTCCGCAGACATTAGGTGGACCTGTTCGGCTGCTGATCACCGGTCAATCCTGGGCCGTTGTCGCCGACCGCTTCCTTTCCGCGCCCGGGCTTCGAACAACCAGGCCGCACACGGCCACCCTCGCCCGCGACATCGAACAACGCCACCGAAGGCGGGCTACGACGTCCCTCGAACACCAACTAGGGCTGCCGCCTCTGAAGGCATGTTGTGTGGCTGTTGATCGCCGCCACGTCGCCCCGGGCGCGGGGCCATCTCATACCGTTGGCGAGGCGGTCCTGAACGGGTGTCCTCAACGGCTTGGGTGATGTCCGGGCGGCGACCCAAGATTGTGTCTTGGCTGCTGGTCAGGTCGCGATAGGGGGCTAGTCGGGCTCGGAGACGCCCTGGTATACTCTGTGTGATAGTAACGAACAGGGGAGAGGCGCGGTGCCCAAGATCTCGGCTATGAGCGAGTGGCTTGAAGCTGTGGAACCCGACACGTTCTTCTGGTCTCAAGATGTGCCCGGCCCGAACCGCGCCGCTGTGCGGGCGTTCTTGCATCGTGAGACATCCAAGCCCGACCATCTGTGCAGAGCGTTTCGGGTGGCTCCGTGCGCGTACTGGCGCTCACACATGAGAGTCGACGCCCACTTCGGGCAGGTGCTGACACCGGACTGGTTGCGGGTCGGGGAGTTCTACGCTGGCCCGCACGCGGCCAAGCACGGCCATTACGGGGCCAATGTGTGCGGCTGGAGCACTCAGCTCGTGGCGTCATCGGCGGCGTTCGCGGTGCCTGGTGAGCCGCGATGCCGCCAGCCGGTCCCGCAGGTCAAGCTGCTGGGGCGGCGCAACATGAGACGCCGCGAGCTCACCACTCTGGAGGCGACCTATCTCGAGGCGGTGATCTCCTTTGACTTGTTGAACACCTACGACAGATACGAGCACGGGTCGGGTTGGGAGCAGGCACTGGGCACGACTCGGGCCAGGATGCGCCTCATGATCGACGCCGGTCGCCTGCCGATCCCACGCGGCGACGTGCTGGCGTGGGTAGCGCGCGGCGAACGGCCCCCGCGAGCCCGGGAGATGTTCCACAACAGAATGGAACAGCTCTCAGCGATCTTCGACGAGATGTATCGGGATCTCGACAGCACCGCCTGTGCCGTGGCGGCGCCAGTCTGAGCGCTGGCCCATAGCTCGAGCATGCAGGACGGGCAGAGGCCACCGCTTCGGTCCGGAGAGCGCTGCCTAGCGCCGTCTGAGCCCTGAGACTGGTCTACCCGGCGCTCCTCGCGCCCGTTCGGCGAGAGCGCGCACCGCCGATACGCTCAGGCAGAGGTTGCCATGCCCGCACCGAAGAACCCTGACTTTGAGGCCCAGCACCCCCGCCGCACTAGCGGGCGCTTCGCCAAGAAGCGTGCCGCGGACCCGCCCGCGGCGAACCTCCCCACCGGCGGGTCAGAGCCGATCTCGGACCTGCGGGCCAGGCCGACTGACTTCGTGACGCTGATTGATCGGGTCTCAAAGGCGCGTCACGTGCCTCAGGTTCTCATCGAGCGCGAATACTGGATGTTCCAAGTGGCGCGCAGCATGCAGCCGCCTGGCAAGTACGAGCACAGTGTCGCGATCATGTATGGAGGATCGATGCTCGCTCTCGCAGGCATCGCCGAGCGGGTATCAGAAGACGCAGACTTCAATATCACCTTCGGCGAAGGGCACGAGAACTGGAGCAATAACAAGGGGGCCAAGCTGCTCAAGCAGTTCGAGGGGCGCGTGTGCAGTGACCTGCCTGAGATGACCTCATCCACAGACGACGACCGAGGCTCAGGCGTCAGCCGCCCGCTCGAGTTCCAATACCCCGCCTCGTTGCCGGAGTCGCTGTACACGGCCCATCCACTGCAGCCCGTGAAGTCCGACATGGGCATCCGCGTCACCGACGCCGAATACACCATCACCATCAATGTGGCCCCATTGCTGGGCCGAGCAGCGCCCGGCGCCGGTGACTCCGCACCAGACATAGCGCCCTGCAAGATAAGGGCGATGCACCCGATCACGGCGCTCGTCGACAAGCTAGACGCCGTCGGATGGCGCTCCCAGCACGCCGACACGACTCAGAACCGGGATCTCCAAGACATCGCCGCCAGGGCCAGGGACCACTACGACTTGTTCTGCCTGCTCGATTGTGCGCAACTAGCCGGGCACCTGAACTCGGGAGACATCAACGATGCCTATGAGCATATGCAGCGGGCCGAGGACTGGTATCGACACATGCGCACCAACAAGGGCAGAAAAGCAGTCAATCTGCGGCCACGGATCCCCAGACCTTCAAGCGGCTACCACACGCTCTCATGCTGGCAGCCGGGCACTGCACAGTATGACGCTCTGGCCCGCGCGTACCGGAGCGTCCAGCCCCTCGTGTATGGCTTCGCACCGCCTTGGCCCGACATAGCAGCCCGCATCCGCTCAACGAAGATCCTGTAGGCCCGCAGAGCACAGCCGCTATATGGCCTTGCGGGCGTGCCGGGTTCGTCCTGGGAGCAGCGTCTGCCCTTCGCCGAGAAATCTAGGAGCGGATTCCCCCGGCAACGGGCGGCGGACGCTGAGATTGACTCGTGGTGTCAGTGGCCGCTTGTACACTTGTGAGGTGGCACGTTGCACAGCACCCGTCTACGGCCATCGCTCGTCGGCCGCGGCTGAGCGATGCCCCGCGTGTCGCTCACGGTCGAGGTATCGCCGTTCGTACTCGTACTTCCCGCCGGTCTCGTACAGAGGCACATCGTCAGGCGGTGGAGGAGCGGCGAGCCGTAGCGCGGCATCGGGTACCACGAGGTCTCGGCGGACCCGAGCTGGCGGATCAGTGTCATACACCTCCTCCGAGTGGCGCGCCGTTGAGTCCATCGCCGATAAGGCCGTGGAGCAGTCACGAACGCACCCCGAGCGCCGCGATCTGTTCCTATGTCACGCTTGGGACGACCGAGAAGCGAGCGCTGCTGAGTTGTACGATCGCTTGAAGTTGAACGGTGCCTCAGTCTGGTTTAGCGAGAAAGATGTCCCTCTCGGCACGCAGTTGCTCCGAGAGATTGACAAGGGTCTTCTGAACTCCCGCGTCGGAATTGTTCTTGTCACACCTGCACTTCTCAAGAGCATCGAGACCGAGGGGATCGCTGAGAAGGAGCTATCAGTGCTCCTCGCGAGCAACCGGGTGATTCCGGTTGCACATGGGACCACCTTCGAGGCCCTCCGCGACGTGAGCCCAATGCTCGCTTCGCACGCCGGCTTGGACACCGCTGAGTCATCCCTGGGCGACGTCGCCGCCAAGATCGCTGCGGCGGCGGCTGCGCTCGGCGACGACGACTACTGACACGACCAGTCTCCAATGTGGCATCGGGTCGGTCGCCCGGCGACGGGGCGACCTTCGGCGGCCGCTCCCTTCTTCGGGTTCGTCCGGTCAGGTCGGGAGTGTGGGTGCCTCGGCCGTCTCCGCAGTCGAGCGAATGCCATCCCAATAGCGCTAGCGGTGAACACCTGTTGGGTCCGCTGCCCACTGGGCGGCACTCGAACCTGGGTTCCTTCGAGGCCTCCGCTCGCTGCCGCGCCGGCCGAGGAGTGTATCGATGTCATACCCAGCGGCCGTGAGTTGGTCCAGCCCGCCTTTGTGTGGGCCGCCCTGCCTGCGACTCCGAGTGGTTCCTCCAGGCCGTGCAGGCTGCGGGCGAGGGCCCTGACATTTGACCTATGGATGGCTCCCCCGAGATTGGGATGGTTACTCCCCTGACCCCAGACGGGGCGCTCCCGTGGGCACCAGACCAAACTAAGGATGCACGCGGCAGGAGAGCCAGCGACCAGGAGTGACTTCCTGCGTCTGGTCCGACAGCGGGGGAGGCTCGTCTGGGCGTGTGTGGCTGTCGCTACCTTTGCCAGCGGCGGCTGAAAACGCCCGGCATTCGTAGCGCTCATCTCGGTCGTCGCAGCCTTCGGGAGCAGCGCCCAAACTGGCATCGTGAGCTAGGTCGGCGCTGCTCCCGACAGGATCGAACCGCCAACTGTAGGACAAGCCATGGCCCAAGACACAAAGCAACACAACGGCATCGAGTACGCACCGGGGGTAACGGGCAAGTTCCTGTTTCGTGTGCGCGAGGCATACGTGGCAGGATCCGCCGCCGACCTCATCCGCTCCCGCCGCGTTGGTGCGCTGAAACTTGATCTCGTCCTGAGAGGGCTGGCCCTTCTCCCCGAGCACTCAGGAGACCGCGAACCGGGCCATGTGCTGCGCCACCGCGGGCGGCTCAGCTACCAGGTGCTCCACGACCTGTGCCGCGATCCGGCACGGTTCGCCCAGGAGGCACCCCACGACATCGAGGACGACCCCGCAATGCTCGAGAAGAAGCGGACATGGGTCCGCGAGCAACTCCAAGTGCTCGAAGGCCGCCAACTCATGAAGCGTTCGACGGATCCCAAGGGCCGCAGGCCCGAGATCACAGTGCTGCGCGACCGAGGCGACGGCGAGCCGTTTGATGACCCCGGTGCCACAGCAACCGCTAAGGACGGCTACGTCACCATCTCGGGCGCCGTCCTTTCATCACCGCACTTCCGCGAATGGGGCGCGCCCGAAGTTGTCGCATACCTGTGCGCAATGACAGCAGATCGCTTCGCGCGCCACCGTGACCGCAAGCAAGCCGAAGAACCGGCACCGCCAGGTACCGCGGCAAAGACAAATACTTCAGCGGTGAGGCACTCAAAATGTGGCGACGCCTGCTCTGTCACCACTGCATCGAGGGCGCCCTGCACATCGGGTGCTTTGATCCCGAGGCGGGATCGTGGACCCACCCTGACACCACCCAGTGCATCTCAGCGGACGCCTCGTGGATCCGGTCCGCCACCCGATATGACCGCAGCGTCGTGATAGAGGACCCCAACACCAAGATCAAACGGTACGACCCCGACGCGTACTTCCATCACTACAAGAACAAACAGCCGACCAAGGTTCCCGGCCGCGAGGTGGTGATGTTGACGTGCCGCACCAAACACGGCAACGAACGCATAGTTCTGGACTTCGATTTCATGCCCCACAAGAACCACCATTCGCGCAAGGACCGCAACGACGCCGATTTCGGCGTCGACATGCTCGCCGACCTCATCGACGAACACGCCACACAGCTACGAGGGCTGCGAGCCTTCGTCTACGACATGGCGATGGACTCCGAAGCGATCGATGACACGCTCGCCCTGGGAGTGATACCGATCGTCAAGACCCCCAAACTCGCCGGCGGCAAGTACCGCCAAGGCAACCTCGGCATCCACACATTCACCTGCCGCGACGGCAAGACCCGCGAACGTGAGATCAAGACTGTCAACGGGTCGATGTGTGTGAAGTTCCCCAACGGCCAGGGTGTCCAAATGGCGATCCCGCTGGAGAGGGCAAATTTCCGCTGGGGCGACGAAACCAAACAAGGCAACACCGCCTACCTCAAGGTGCGGATCCCCCGCAACAGCGGCGCCCCCCGCCGCTTCAAAGGGGCCACGGCCTCAGTGCGGCTCAACAGCACCCCCGAAGAGATCCACACCAGCCCCCACACCCGCCGTACCCGGTCGCTGCGCCCCATCCCCGAAGCCGACCCCACCTTCAAGGTCCACGGCGTCCGCGAAGACATCGAGTCGACGTTCGGGGATCTCAAATACCGGATCCGCCAGAAGCTGTGCTCCTACAAAGAAGACCGTTTCCGGTTCAACGTCAGCTGCTATCAGTTGCTACGGCTGTCGCGGACACTGAGCGCGTTCGACAGCCGCTCCCCGTAGCCACCAGAACCTGATCTGAGCGGCCCGGCCGGCCACCGAAGTGGCCCCAGGCTGCCCCAGCGCGTCCAGCGAAGCGCCACGGCCCGCAGAACGCACGAATCGAGCACCGTGGTACCGTGCGGGGACCATAGGATCGACTCGATCCCGTATTACGCACAACAATGCGCACATTCACCGCCCTCGTAGCTCAGTGGATAGAGCATCGGTCTCCTAAACCGTGTGCGCAGGTTCGATTCCTGCCGGGGGCACTGTTCATGCTACAAAAACTGCCATCCAGCCAGTTGATGACGGCCTGGGCGCGGTCGATCCATCGAAGCATCCGAAAGCTACTGCCGGGCGATGCCGATGGCTAGGGGCGGGCCCGGAACGCCATGCTGGGGTTGTCGGGCAGCTCCGTGAGGGGCTCGGCCACCTCGGCGACCGTCGGCCCCACGCCCACAGTCGCCAGCGCGTCGATATCGAGGTTGTAGACCTCCGCGGCGGTTGCGCCGAGGAGCTTGCGGAGGTCGCTGGTGGACCAGTCGCAGAACACGTGGCGCAGCGATGCCACCGAGTCCGGGAACGTGCCCTCGCTATGGGGGTAGTCGCTGCCCCACATGAACCGGTCGACTCCGAGCTGGCGGATGGCCTCGGCCTCGTCGCGGCCGGGGAAGCTGGCTCCCATGTAGCAGTTGGTCTTGAAGTAGCTGCTCGGCGGGTTGGGCAGCTGGGAGGCGTCCGCGGTCATCTCGCCGACGTTGCCGTCGCCGGTGAAGAGCCGCCAGTAGGCGTCCATCTTGGACAAGGCTGCGGGAACCCAGCCGACGCGCTGCTCGGTCATCACGAAGCGCAGCCCACCGAAGCGCTCGAACACGCCGCTGACGATGAGGTGCCACAGGCTGCGGTTGGCGAAGAACGGCACCTCCATCAACATCAGGAAGGCGCGGTTGGGGGAGTCTTGAAGGTCGGGTATGCCCGCGCCTCCGTGCTGGTTGACCGGCAGCGCGGTGTCCTCGCAGGCGGCCCACAGCGGGTCGTAGTAGTCGCTCCACAGCGGCGGCACACCGGAATCGGGCGGGACCGCCGGCACCAGCACGCCGCTGAGCCCGTTCTCGGCGGCCCATTCGACCTCGCCCACGGCCGCGCCGATGTCGTTGGGGAACACCTGGGCCAGACCGGCCCGGCGCCCGGGAAGCTCCCCGCACCAGTCCACGAGCCACCGGTTGTGGGCCTGAAGGCCCGCCCACCGCTGCTCGAACTCGGCCGCGGATGCCGGAGGGCGGGCCACCAGCAGCGACGACGGGAAGAACGGCGGCACGGTGTTGGGGAACACGACCTCGGCGACCTGGCCGTCGGCCTCGAGGTCGCGCCTGCGCACCTCGGAGTCCCAGTTGCGCAGCCGCTTGGAGTCCTGGAGATCCGCGAAGGGGTTGATGTAATCCTGCTTCCAGGCGTCGAAGTCGTCGCGCAGCCTCGACGGCAGGTAGGGGCGGTAGTCGTCGATGTCGCCGCCCGCGTGGCAGTCGGCGGACACGACCGTGTAGCGCTCTCCGTCGGCTGTTGCGTTCATCATCGCCTCATCTTGGCACCGGCGGGGCCAATCCTCAACATCAGTGCTAGGCATCTGGTGGCCCGAATCGTTGCTGGAGCTCGCGCTTGAGCACCTTGCCCGCGGGGTTGCGGGGCAGCGTGTCGACGATCTCGAGGCGCTCGGGCACAGCCTGGCGGCGCAGCCCGGCCGCAGCCAGCCGGGCGCCCAGTCGGTCGATGGTCATCCGGGCGCCGTCGGCCGGTCCCGGTACTCGCCGAACGTCGCCCGGTCGCCCTGGCGCGACACCAGCATCGGCTGGTCCGGCCAGCGCTGGGCGGCCTGCTCGATGAGGTCCCAGAGCGGGGGTGATGTCCTCGGCCCGACCCGGATGTCGGTGGGCGGTCGAGGGTGCTTGATTCGAGGGTTGAGCGGATCGCTCGCGATGTCGACTTTCTGATCGACGAGGGCGAGGCCCCACAGGTCACGAGGATTGCGCTGGATCCTCCGTCGACCGTTGAGGCATCCGAGGACGCCGCTGTGGAGTTGCGGAAGAAGCTCGGTGTGCCGGAGGGACCGCTGTTGGGCCTTCAAGCATTCGCGGAGCGCGCTGGTCTGTTCTCGTTCTCTCTTGACCTCGGCAGGGCGGGCGGCGATGCCGCGTATGTGGCGGTGCGAGATCTGGGCGTGGCAGTCGTCAACGGCGCGCTGGAGCCCGGGCGACGCCGCTTCAATCTCGCGCACGAACTCGGTCATCACGTGTTTCAGGACGCGTACGCGCCGGAGGTCGGGCTGTCTCCGCTGGATGACAACGAGAAGCTGATCAACGCGTTCGCGATCCACCTGCTGCTTCCCGGGCGTGCCGTTCAAGGGATCATGTCAGAGTTCGAGGGTGATCCTCGTCTCGCGGCCGTGGCGGCAGCGGTGCGCCATCGGCTGAGCTGGACCGCTGTGTGTGCCCAGCTGCGCAACCTTGGTGCCATCGATCCCGGAACTCGCGAGGAGCTTGCGAGTCGCCCGCCTTCGCGGGCGGACTTCATCGAGTTGGGGGAGCATTGGGTTGCTGAACTCGACCCGCCGTGCGTGCCGCCGCTGCATGGCCGGAGGGTCCTCGCGGCATACCGGCGGGGGAAGCTCACCGAGGCGCGTGTGTTGGAGCTGTTGTGGGGGACGGTCGATCATTCTGAGCTTCCCGAACAAGACGAGGTGCCCCTAGAGGCATGGAGGCGCGAGTTCGAGCCGCTCGCGTGAGCCCATCGCTGATCTTTGACAACACATCTTTGACAGAGTGGGCTTTCTCCTGTTGGCTTGAGCAGCGGGATGTGGCTGCCAGTGGCGCCCGCCGACGTGCTCTGGGTCAGGGCTTGAGGGCGGTGAGGGGCACGACCGCTATGCCGTCGTCGGTCTGGTAGCCGGGTCCGAAGGCGGTGATCACGATGAGACGGGCCGGCTCGCCGCGCCGGGCGGTGTCGACCCGGGCGCGCACGGCCCGCAGCGACTGCATGGCCCCGGTGATGGCCGATGCGCCGCCCAGCTTGATCTCCACGGCAGCCCACTGCCCGTCCAGGCCCTCTAGGACGGCGTCGGCCTCGAGGTTCGTGTCGTCTCCGTAGTAGTAGGCCCGTCCGTCGATGGACTGGGCGTACACCCGAAGATCCCGCATCGCCATCGATTCGAACAGCAGGCCCATGGCCTCAAGGTCGCTGCGGAGCGACGCCGCCGACGCGCTCAGCGCGGCCACGGCCAGCGCCGGGTCGGCGAAGTATCGCTTGGGAGTCCTGCGCAGCCGGGTCGGCGACCGCAGGTGCACCGACCACGCCGGCAGGGGCTCGATCACGAACAGGCGGGCCAGTTCGTCCAGATAGGCCCGCAGCGTCGAGCGGGCCGGGGGTCCGGCGTCCTGCTCGGTCAGGTCCGCCCGCAGCGTTGCATGGGAGGCCGCGGTGGCCTCGTTTCGGGCCAGGGACGCCAGCAGCCGCCCTGCCAGACCCGGGTCGCGCCTCACTCCCGCAACGCGCGAGATGTCAACGCGGGCAATGTCGTCGAGGTAGTCCCGCAGCCGGGCCTGGGCCACTGCGGGCGCCATGCCGATCATGCGGGGCCATCCGCCCCGACAGATCAGGTCGGCGACGTCGGCGATGGTCAGCCCGGTCTCGGCTGCCCGGCAGCGGGCCCCCGCCATCAGCGAGGCGAGGGACACCTCTCCGGTGGAGTCGCCCGACTCCCACAGCGACATGGGCCTCATACGCACCCGTGCCACCCGTCCTGCACCGGAGTGCTCGGTGATGTCGTCGGGCGGGTTCTGCGATCCGGTGAGCACGAAGTGCCCGAATCCGCCCCGCCGGTCGCAGGCGTGGCGCATCGGGTTCCAGATGCTGCGTACCAACTGCCACTCGTCCAGCAGCCGGGGCTCGGGGCCCTCCAGGATCGAGGCGGGATCCACCTCCGCGGCGAGCCGCATCGCCTCCGATCCGTCCAGCACGACCTCGCTGCGGGCGAACCGACGGCCAGTCCAGGTCTTCCCACAGCCGCGCGGGCCCTCGATTAGCACTGCGGGCGCCGAGCTCAGTGCCGCGGCCACCTCGGAGTCCACGACACGGTCCAGATATCTCAAGTCCGATTCCACGGCCATGCCTTCCCCCGGAGTCCAGTCTTTGAACTCCACTTTTGAGCTATCTTAGACTCCAATATTCAGACTATGCGCACTCCAATGTTCTGGACAGCGTCGCGGCGCACGGCCGTGAAGATCTCCCGAGTCCGGTCGGGGTACAGCACGGCCACCAGGCCGGCGAAGATCCGGGCGGGCACGTAGTTGGCCATGTCATCGAGGCGGGCCGCAGCCCAGCCGAAGTTGCCGTACCTCGGACCCGGGCCGCTTCGGCGTATCTTGCGAAGGTGATCGTTCGCCTGTCGAGGCAGCTCTGAGGCCGGCTCGTGCCAACCGTTGACCCCTTCGCACCCACCCGCCTCGGGCCGGTGACCCTGCGCAACCGGATCATCAAGGCGGCCACCTTCGAGGGCGTCATGCCCGAGGCCCTCGTCACGCCCGAGCTGATCGAGTACCACCGGGCGGTGGCCGCGGGCGGGGCCGGCATGTCCACCGTCGCCTACCTGGCGGTGGCCCCCGAGGGGCGCACCCACGCCGAGTGCGTCTGGCTGCGACCCGAGGCCGTGCCCGGCCTGCGCCGGCTCACCGACGCCATCCACGCCGAGGGCGCCGCTGCCGGCGCCCAGATCGGCCACGCCGGGCCGGTGGCCAACTCCCGGTCCAACCGGGCCGCCTCGATCGCGCCCAGCAAGCGGTTCAACCCCCTGGCCATGCGGGTCATCCGCTCCGCCACCGACGCCGACATCGCCCGCATCACCAACGACTACGCCCGGGCCGCCCGCCTCGCCGCCGACGCCGGCTTCGACGCCATCGAGATCCACCTCGGCCACAACTACCTGCTCAGCGCCTTCCTCAGCCCCAACCTCAACAAGCGCACCGACTCCTGGGGCGGAACCCTCGACAACCGGGCCAGATTCGGTCGCCAGGCCGTACAGGCAGTGCGGGCCGCGGTGGGCGACAAGATGGCCGTCACCGCCAAGGTCAACATGAACGACGGCGTCCCCGGCGGCCTCAAGGACGACGAGAGCCTCGAGTTCGCCCGGATGCTGCAGGACGACGGCGCCCTCGACGCCCTCGCGCTCACCGGCGGCAGCTCCTTCGCCAACCCCATGTACCTGTTCCGGGGCGACGCCCCCCGAGAGGAGTTCGCGGCCACCCTGCCGCCCCACGCCCGGCTCGGCTTCAAGCTGGCCGGGGCCAAGCTCATGCCCGACTACCCCTTCGAGGAGGCCTACTTCCTACCGAAGGCCCGCCGCTTCCTCGAAGCCCTGGACATGCCGCTGATCCTGCTCGGAGGCATCAACCGGCTCGACACCGTGCAGTCCGCCCTCGACGAGGGTTTCGCCTTCGTGGCCATGGCCCGGGCCCTGCTGCGCCAACCTGACCTGATCAACCAGTGGCAGACCGGCAACGCCCACGACGGCAACTGCATCCACTGCAACCGCTGCATGCCCACCATCTACAGCGGCACCCGCTGCATCGTCGACCATCCCGAACCCCTGACCGTCGGTCGCCCCATCATCTGACCCGGCCCTCAGCGGCTGCGCCGCGCTCGCCTCGCCGGGCGTCTGCCGAAGCTACGCAGGCTGGCCGGCGGATCCCGTATCGGGAGGCAGGACAGCCGAGCCCGAGGGCGCATCGTCTGCGACAGCAGCCCGCGGGCTCGGGTCGGCAGAGGGGGACGGTGGCGCCAACGGCGCACTCGGGACCTGCTGGGGGCTCAGCAGCCCGGCATGCACGAGCGCGAACAGGATTGTGTCGACCTTGGAGCCGAGTTCCCGGATGTCTGAGCGCATCCCGCGCAAGATGAAGCCGAGGGCACTCACCAACGCCGCGAAGGCAACTCCCACGAGCGATGCGGTGATGGCCGGTTCCATGATCGAAAAGATATCAAGCTTAATGAAGTCTCACAACAGTCTTTGCCTTCTAGGTGGTCAACGCTCCATAGGGGTCGATCACGGGCCGCGCCGGCTGCATGGCCCGGATCTCTTGTTCCAACGCTCTGAGCGACTCCGACGGCAGGTAGTGGCGTCCCCGCTTCTCGCCCACGGGTTCGAGCAGGCCGGCAGCGACCATGGCGGCAAGGTCGCGGGTGGCCATGGCGTCGCTGATCTGCTCGCCGGAGGCGGACCTCACGATCCGGATGTACAGAGAGCGCTTCAGCGCCCAGCCCTGCGCCGAGTGCATGAGCGCGTCGATCGTGCGGTCGGGCAGGCGTGAGCGGGCCGCGATCTGCTCGCAGCGGTCCCACCTCGCCTCGAACCGGTCGATCCGCCGGCGCACTGTCGAAGCCTGGCGGTAGTGGGCCGTCAGGCACAACTCGATCCACGGGCGAGTGCTGCGCTGCGGCGACCACGATCCGGCCGCGGTCTCGGTGAGCGCGGCGTAGTAGGCGGCTGTGTTCCGACCCAGGTACTCCTCGATGCTGGAGAACACCGGTGACAGGCCGCCGAAGGCGCGCCCCAGCACGAAGGACTGGAGACAGCGCGCCATGCGACCGTTGCCGTCGCTGAATGGGTGGATCAGCGTGAGGTTCAGGTGGGCCATGGCTGCAGCGATCAGAGCGGGATTGTCAGCGTCGTTCAGATAGTCGATCAGTTCGTCGATCAGCGGCTCGACAACCTCGCGATCTGGTGCCTCGTAGACGGGATTGCCCGCCCCATCGCGCACCCACACTGCCCCCGGGCGCCACTGGCCTGGATTGCTGGACAGGTCGTGGCCGACCATCATGAAGTGGAGGGACTTCAACAGTGAGGCATCCATCGTCGGACGGTCGGGGTTCGAGGGTCCGGTGAGTTGCATGACGTAGGTCATGGCGTCGCGGTAGCCCGAGACGGCCATACGAGTGTCCTCGTCCACGTCCGAGGGCTCCTCGCCGTCGATGATGGCCGCGGTCTCGTCCACGCTGGAGTGGTAGCCCTCGATGGAGGTGGAGGCCTGCATGCCCTGAATCTGACGTCTGTCTCGTGCGAGCGTGCTTGCCCGCTGTCAGGGCTGTTGGGGGGTCAGCGGTAGCCTCGGTCCGTGCGTCTGTACGACACCGCGCGGCGGGCTGTGGTGCCCTTCGAGCCGTCTCCGCCGCCCGCGGAGGTGCGCATCTACGTGTGCGGCATCACCCCCTATGACAGCACCCACCTGGGCCACGCCAACACCTACCTCGCCTACGACCTGCTGATCCGCCGCCTGGAGGACCTCGGCCACCCGGTGCGCATGGTGCGCAACATCACCGATGTCGACGACTCGATCCTGCCCAAGGCCCGCGAGCTCGGAGTGGACTTCCTGGAGCTGGCCGCAGCCGAGACGGCCCGCTTCCACTGCGACATGGAGGACCTCAACACCCGGCCCCCCGCAGCCGAGCCCAAGGCCACCGAATGGGTGGCCGAGATGGTCGACCTCATCGAGCAGATCCACGCCGTGGGCCACGCCTACACGGTCGAGGGCACCACCTGGTTCGATGTGTCCACCTGGCCCGACTACGGCCGCCTCGGCGGCTACGACCACGACACCATGGTGGCCCTGGCCGCCGAGCGGGGCGGCACCCCCGACGACGCCCGCCAGCGCAACCCGCTCGACTTCGTGCTGTGGCAGCCGTCGCTGGCCGACGAGCCGGTGTGGGACTCGCCGTTCGGGCCGGGCCGGCCCGGCTGGCACATCGAGTGCAGCGCCATGTCGGTGGGGCTGCTCGGCACCGGAATCGACATCCACGGCGGCGGCAGCGACCTGATCTTCCCTCACCACGAGTGCGAGCTGGCCCAGAGCGAGGCCGCCTCGGGCGAGACGTTCGTGAGCCACTGGATGCACTGCGGGATGGTCGGCTACGACGGCGCCAAGATGTCGAAGTCGCTGGGAAACCTGGTGTTCGTCAGCGACCTCTGCAAGGAGAGCGCCCCCGCCGCGGTGCGTCTCGCGCTGATGGGCCACCACTACCGCGACGACTGGGAATGGCACGACGGCGACATCGCCGAGAGCGAGACCCTGCTCGACACCCTCAACGAGGCCGTGCGACAGGGCGGAGCCTCGGGCGGCCCAGGCACCGGCGACGCCGCGCGCGGCGGCGCCCCGGGAGCTGCCGGCACCGGCATCGCCGGGCGGAGCGGCGGTGCCCCGGGGGCGGCGTACGGGGGAGTCCTGGACGACAAGCCGGTCCGGAGCCCGGCGTCGGGCGACGGCTCCGACCCGGCCTCCTACGCCCGGCGCCTGCGCGACGCGCTCGACGACGACCTCGACGCCCCGGGCGCCCGAGCCGTGCTGGCCGAGATGGCCGAAGCGGTGCTCGCGGGCCGCCTCGACGACTCCGCTCCCGGCGTGCTGGCCGAGCTGTGCGAACTCTGCGGCGTCGCCCTGGAACGAGACTCGTCGCTGTCTTCGAGCGCGGATCGGGAAGCGGGCGCGGTTGGCGACGCGGCTCTGGATCCGACGCCGTCCTCGGGTGCCGGTGCGGGTGCGGGGCCGGCGGGCACCGTGGTCGGCGGAACCACCCCGGGACCCCCGCCGCCCCCGCCCGACCCGCAGTGATCTCGCTGTACGACACCCTCGCGGGCGAGGTGCGCCCCCTGGCGACCCGTGAGCCGGGCAAGGTGGCGCTGTACGCCTGCGGGCCGACCGTCTACGACCATCCCCACCTCGGCCACGCCCGCTCGGCCCTCACTTACGACGTGCTGCGCCGCTACCTGGAGTGGCGGGGCCTGGACGTTCGCCATGTGGCCAACATCACCGACATCGACGACAACATCATCAACCGGGCCCGCGACGAGGGTCGCACCGAGGGCGAGGTGGCGGTCGAGTGGGAGGCCGTCTACGTCGACGCCATGGCGAAGCTCGGCGTGCTCGACCCTCACGAGCGTCCCCGAGCCACCGAATGGGTGCGCGAGATGGTCGACTTCGTCGGCCGGATCATGGACGTCGGCGCCGCCTACTCCACACCCACCGGCGTTTACCTGAGGGTGCGCGACGTGGCCGGATATGGCGACCTGGTCCACCGTGACCTCGACGACCTGCGGGCCTCGGCCGGGGCCAGGGTCGAGGTGGACGAGGCCAAGGAGGACCCCCTCGACTTCGCGTTGTGGAAGGCGGCCAAGCCCGACGAGCCGTCCTGGCCGTCGCCGTGGGGGCCGGGCCGTCCCGGCTGGCACATCGAGTGCGTGGCCATGAGCCTCGGCATCCTCGGCGACGACTTCGACATCCACGGCGGCGGCAACGACCTGGTGTTCCCGCATCACACCAACGAGCGGGCCGAGGCGCTGGCCGTCGGCCGGACATTCGCCCGTCACTGGGTGCACAACGCCATGCTCAACATCGAGGGCACCAAGATGTCGAAGTCGTTGGGCAACTACCGCACCGTGGTCGAGATGCTCGACGAGCACCCGCTCAACGGCCGGGCCTTCCGCCTTCTGGTGCTGCAGACCCACTACCGCAAGACGATGGAGGTCAACCCCGAGCTCATGGCCTCAGCCCGGTCCGCAGTGCAGCGCCTGGACGCCCTATCCCGCCGAGCCGCGGCCGCCGGCATCGACATCATTTCACGGAGTGGTGGCACGTCCGGAGCCTCGAGAGCGGTTGGTGCGTGGACTGATGACGAATGGACCGTTCTCCCGACCAGCTCCCACGGGCCGAGTCTGGATCACGCAGCCGTCGAAGCGTTCAGGGAAGCTATGGACGACGACCTCGGCACGCCACAGGCGGTGGCGGCGATCTTCGACACGCTGCGCCGGGCGAACGCTGCTCTGGACGCGGGCAGCGAAGACGCTGCCACCCTCGTAGCCACGGTCAGGGACCTGTCAGAACGTGGCCTCGGAATCCCGAACGCCGGGCCTCCTCATCTCGCGGGACGGCTTGGGGCCGGCGGCAGTACCTGTGCGCCTGGGGTCACCGTGCTCCCGGATGGCGGCGACGACGGGGGAGACGATGACGGTGGCCTGACGGCATCCGGTGAGGGCGGCATGGCTGAAGACACGCCCGGCCCCTCGGACGCCGAGATTGAGGAGTTGGTGACCAGACGGCAGGCGACTCGTGAGGCCAAGGACTGGGCCGCTGCCGACGCCTTGCGCGACGAGCTCTCGGCTATGGGCGTGGTCGTGGAGGACACTCCGGCCGGCCCGGTCTGGCACCGGCAGTGAGCCAAGACGGCCGCCCCCACCAGCAGAGCGACGGAGGACACTCCGGCCGGCCCGGTCTGGCATCGGCAGTGAGCCTGGCCGCTACGGGCGAACGAAATTGGTGCCGGTAATGGGTGTCCAGCGCCCAGTTGGTCGCCAATTTCGAGCGCGTGGACCTGTGAAGGCGCGCCAGCCGTGAGCGTGCTCGGAAACCGGGTGCTTCGTACTGAGGACCCGCGGATGCTCACCGAAGGCGCCCGCTACGTGGCCGACCTGCGCTTGGACGGCGCGGTTCATGTCTGCTTCGTACGCTCGACCATGGCCAGCGGGCGCCTGGTCGGGCTGGACACGGCCGAGGCCCGGACCCAGCCCGGAGTGCTCGGAGTGTTCACGGCGGTCGACCTGGGCCTGCCCGACCTCAAACCCATACCGATGGTCAACCAGGCCATGACCCGCCCCGTGCTGGTCCGCGACACTGTCCGGTTCGTGGGCGAGCCGATCGCGGCGGTGGTGGCCGAGACAGCCGCCGCAGCTGCCGACGCGGCCGAGCTCGTGCTCGTCGACATCGAGCCGCATCCCGCGGCGGTGACGCTGGCCGACGCGGCCGCGGGCGGCACGCTGGTCCACCCACACGCCGGCACGAACGTCGCCTTCGACATGGGTGCCGTCGTCCACGCTGCTCAGTCCGCGGGCGGCGGACCGGCCGAGACCCCCGGCACCGACGGCGTCATCCCCGACCGGGCCGACACCACCCGGACCGCGGACCCGGTGGCGGCTGGGGCCGGGCGCGCCGAGACGGGGCTCGACTTCTCCCGTTGCGAGGTCGTGGTGGAGGGGACGCTGGCCAACCAGCGGCTGGCCGCTATGCCGTTGGAGCCCCGGTCGGCGGCGGTCGAATGGTCCGCCGACGGCACCGGGCTGACGTTCTACGCCTCCACCCAGGCCCCGCACCGGGTGCGGGACACCCTGGCCGCCCTCTACGGGCTCGACAAGGCCGCCGTGCGGGTGGTGACCCCAGATGTGGGCGGCGGTTTCGGGGCCAAGGGCACCCCCTCGCCGGAGGAGCTCGTCCTGGCCGGGCTCGCACGGGCCGTCGGCCGTCCGGTGACATGGACCGAGTCCCGGGCCGAGAACCTCACCGCGTCGGTGCACGGCCGGGGCCAAACCCAGCAGTTCCGCCTCGGCGGCACCCGCGGCGGCCGCATCACCCACTACGAGCTCGAGGTCGTGCAGGACGCGGGCGCCTACCCGATGATCGGCGCCTTCCTGCCTACGTACACCCGCAAGGTGTTCACCGGCTGCTACGACATCGCCAACGCGTCGGCGAGCGGGCGCAGCTACGTCACCAACACCGCCCCGGTCACCGCCTACCGGGGCGCGGGCCGGCCCGAGGCGATCTTCGCCGTCGAGCGGGCCGCCGACCTCTACGCCGCCGGGATCGGCATGGACCCCGCCGAGGTGCGCCGCCTGAACTTCGTGGGTGCCGAGCGGTTCCCGTACACCAACCCGGCAGGCAGCATCTACGACTCCGGCGACTTCGGCGAGGCCTTGGAGCGCACGTTGGAGGCGGCCCGGTACGACGACCTGCGCGCCGAGCAGGCCCGCCGCCGCGCCGGCAGGGACCCGGTGCTGTTGGGCATCGGCATCGCCTCGTTCGTGGAGAGCACCTCGATGGGCGTCAGCGAACTGGGCGAGATCGAGCTCGCCGCCGACGGGTCGCTGGTGGTGCGCTCCGGAGCCACCGCCTTCGGGCAGGGCCACGCCACCTGCTGGGCAATGATCGCGGCCGACACCACCGGCGTGCCGCTGGACCGGATCAGCGTCGTATCCGGCGACACGGCCGAGATCGCCACCAGCGGCCTGACGGCGGCCTCCCGCTCCGCCCAACTGGCCGGCTCAGCCGTGCTGACCGCGGCCCGCCACCTGGTGGAGATGGCCCGCGACCGGGCCGCGGCCCGCCTGGAGGCCGCCGAGGCCGACGTGGTGCTCGACACCGCGACCGGGGCCTTCCATGTGGTCGGGTCGCCGCAGCCCCATCTCCGCTGGGCCGACATCGCGGCCGAAGCGGCCCAGACGTCCGAAGCCCCGCTCGCGGCCGTCTCGGACTTCGTGCAGGACACCAACACCTACGCCTTCGGCTGCCACGTCGCCGAGGTCGAGGTGGACTCCGTCACCGGCGAGACGACGCTGCGGCGCCTCGTCGCCTGCGACGACGCGGGCACGCTCATCAACCCGCTGATCGCCGAGGGCCAGATCCACGGAGGCATCGCCCAGGGCGCCGCGCAGGTGCTGCTCGAAGAGATGGTGTACGACGACGACGGCAACCCGCTGGCCACGAACCTCGTCGACTACCCGGCCGTCTCGGCCCCGGACCTGCCCAGCTTCGACCTCGTCGCCATGGAGACGCCCACCCCCCTCAACCCCCTCGGAGCCAAAGGCATAGGCGAGTCGGGCACCATCGGCGCCGGCCCCGCCGTCCTCAACGCCATCCACGACGCCGTCGCCCACCTAGGCATCGACCACATAGACATGCCCGCCACACCCCAAAGAATCTGGAAGGCGATATCGGCACACCGTTGATCCCACATGGTCCTTGCCGCACGAGGGCCTACAGGACGGTTGGGGGTATTCGATACGCGGACGAAGCCGTCCGGCTCCTCGCATGGCTGTGGTCGGCGCGCCGACGACACCCTGGCCTGCTGGGGCTGCGACTGCTCCGGGCAGGCGGACGCGCCGCCAGGCACTCCGGAGGACGACGGTCTCCCCCGATAGACTGATCGCAAGGACTGTCCAACTCGAGGTTCGAGCGGAATGTGACACGACCGCCCCGGATCGGACGCAGGGACTCCCAAGGACGAGAGTTGCAGATGGCGGGGAGGAGTCGAACTGCAGGCCTGCGTGCCACCCTGGCGCTGGCGGTGCTGGTCGCGGGGTGCGCGCCCGGCAGAGTCTCGCAGGAGTCATCGATCGCAGCTGAGGGGACGACCACCGTGGTCGCCGTCGGCAGTCTCGCGCCCACCACAACGGCTCCGCCCGCGACGGGTCCGCCCGCGACGGGTCCGTCCGCGACGGCTCCGCCGATACCTGAGGAGCCCACGGCCGGGCTTATCGACGAGCTCTGGTGGCCCACCGATCAGACGGCGCTGGAGCCGGTAGTCACCATCGGTGGGCAACTCGCGCCGAAGTCCGTGGTGGCGTCTGGAACAGGGCTGTACTTTGCACAGAACATGATGTACCGTCACACGATCTCAGTCTTCGACTCGGACAAGCAGCTCCTGGCCACGCTGCCGGACACCGTCGACCTCAGCGCGTTCGGGTACGATGTGCCGGCTGGCGACTACCAGGGAGCGCCAGTGGAGGCTGCGTTCAATTCCGACGGGTCGCACGCCTACGTGTCAAACTACCGCATGTACGGACCTGGCTTCGCCCCGAACGCCGGAAGCGACTCCCGCGAGAAGGACCGGGGCCAGCCGAGCTTCGTGTACCGCATCGACACTCGCGCCCTGGAGATCGATCGGCTGTACCCGGTCGGCCTCGTGCCGAAGTTCCTGGCCGTGACACCCGATGACCGGCTGCTGCTGGTGTCGAACTGGTGCAGCTTCGACGTGTCCGTGATCGATCTTCAGACCCACGAGACCCTGGCCGAGATAGACGTCGGCCGTCACCCGCGGGGTATCGCGGTCACGAGCGACAGCAGTCTCGCCTACGTCGCGGTCATGGGCTGGAACGACATCGCGGTCATCGACCTGTCGGAGGTCTCCTCGAGCGGCTCACGGCCGAGGCCTGAGGGCGAGGCCGGCGCCGGAGGCGAGGCCGGTGCGGTGTCCTATCTGCGAGACGTCGGTCGCTTCCCCCGTCACCTGCTGCTGAGTCCCCACGACGAGGTCCTGTACGTGGCGCTCAGCGGAGACGATGCCGTAGCGGCCCTCGACGCTGACACAGGACAGGAGCTGCGGCGCGCCCACACCGGGGCAAAGCCGCGCTCCATGGACCTCTCTGACGACGGAACCGCGCTGTACGTTGTGAACTACGGGTCGGACACGATGACCAAGATCCGCACCAGCGACTTCTCGGAGCTCCAGAGCTTCGACACCTCCGCTCGTCCCATAGGGATCACCTACGACTCCTTCAATGGCGAGGTCTGGGTATCGGCATACTCCGGGGTGATCCATGTGTACGCCGAGACAGAACCCATTCCGCTGGGGGTGTGCACGGCCTTCGGCTGCAACCTTGAGCCACACAGCGCTGGTGCGGGCACGGACTAGCCGGGATCGGTCGGCCGTCGAGCCTCAGCCGGCATCGGAGTTCATCCCATCGTTCTGACTGGAGGGCAAGGCAACGGCAATGAGGTCTGTACGGGCCATAACGTGGGTGATGCGGCTGGCCGCGTCGCTTGCCGTTGGCCTCGGAGTCCTCCACCCGGCCGCCGCCGCCGCCGGGGGGGGGGGGGCAGCTTTACCCGCCAGGGCAAGCAACCAGCCCCGACACTGCCACGCCGGGACCGCTCAACAAAGTAGAGGGGGGCGAGCGGTCCGAGGCAGAGCTGTCGCTCGTGTCGACCGAGGCCGAGGAGCGGCTGAGGCGAGATCTCGCCGGGGTGATCGCTCTTAGGGTGACTCCTGACTCGACCTGTCTGGCCGTGCAGGTCGATGACGAGACGGTATTCGAGTCGAAGCCGGACGAGGGCCTCCTGCCGGCGTCGCTGATGAAGATCGTGACCGCGGCGGCCGCCTTGGAGGTCATGGCCCCGAACGAGGTCTACAAGACCGAAGTGTTCGTTCGCGCCGATGTCTTGGCGTCCGTCGACGACGGGGTGTTGCGAGGAGACGTCTACCTCGTCGGCGGAGGCGATCCGGTGCTGTCAACGCCGCGCTACATCGAGCGGTTCCCCGAGCCGGTTGCCCACACCGACATCACGAAGCTCGGCGACCGGGTGTTCGCCGCCCTCACCGCCCACGGCATCACAAGAATCGAGGGCCGGTTGGTGGGCGACGATTACTGGTTCCCCGACAAGGAGCGCGACTACACCGGTCATTACCCCCAGCCACCGACCGGAGGAACGCTCCCAGATGCAGTCTGGAAACGCTCCTACGTGACGCTCAACACTGTCGGTCAACTGTCGGGCCTCCTGCTGAACGACGGCTACCGGTCCTATTCCTGGTCGGTGTCGAGTGCTGGCCGGCGGGGCAATGTGAGGGCTGCGGACCCTGCTCAGCACGCCGCGTCGGTGTTCGATGATGTGCTCGAAGCCCGGGGGATGGTGATCACGAGGAGGCCCGCGAGCGGCCCGGCTCCGTCCCCGGCCGAGCGTGCATCTCTGGGCTCGATCGAGTCGCCGCCGTTGTCGGAGGTCCTGCTGCGCATGCTGAGCCGATCCGACAACACGACCGCCGAGATGCTGCTGAAGGAGGTGGGCCGCAGAACCGCGGGCTCGGCTCGCTCGACTGCAGTCTCGAGCGTGCAGGAGATCATGAGGCAGAAGCTCGGCCCGCTAGCGGAAGGACTCGTCGTTGCCGATGGCTCCGGCTTGTCGTACCACAACCGCCTCACTTGCGCCGCCATGGTCGAGTTGTTGAGCCAGGCCGGTCCGGGCTCGCCTCTGGTGAGGGGTCTCGCAGTGGCCGGTGAGAGGGGAACGTTGAGAGCGTGTCGGCCCGCGGTTGCCGGTCAGGACCGGAACGAGGCCATACGGGCCAAGACAGGAACGCTCGGCGCCTCGACCGCCCTGGCCGGAGTCTCAGTGGCGGCCGACGGCGAGGTGCTCACGTTCGCAGTCATCGCCAACCGTCCTTCGATCATCTCTCTGGGATCCTGCAACAGCATCCGCAGAGGGGTCATGAACGCAGCCGCCCGGTACACCTATCGTGACCTTGCTCCGAACGACGCCGTTCATCCGGGCGACCGGGAAGCGCTCGAGGCTCTGTTCGATGCCACCGGAGGCCACGATTGGTTCAATGCCTACGGCTGGAAGACGGACTTGCCTCTAGCCCGATGGCACGGCGTGTCCACGAGCGAGTCCGGACGCGTGACCGGACTCGTACTGGGCGGCAGATTCGGCAACGGCCTGACAGGCACGATCCCCGAGGAGCTCGACGACCTGAGCGAACTCGCTCGTCTGGACCTCTCGGGCAATGACCTGAGCGACAGCCTTCCCGCCGGCATCACCGACCTGTCAGAGCTCGGAGAGCTCCGGGTCACCGGCACAAGGCTGTGCCTGTCTCGGTCTCTTCGATCCGCAACGGCCTGGTTCGACAGCATTTCGGAGGTTCCCGTACCGGTATGCACATCGTTCGATGACACCTTCGGCCACGCTCACGCCGAGGCGCTGGCGGATCTAGCCACCACCGGCGTGCTCGAGGGCACCGAATGCGCCGAGACCCGCATGTGCCCGGACGCACCCATCGACCGGGCAACCGTCGCGGTGTGGCTGCTGCGCGTCCTCGGCCACGCCGAGCCTGGAGCGCTGACAGCCTCCCGCTTCGCGGACGTGGATCCCGAGTCATGGTGGGCGGCCCATGTCGAGCGCTTCGCCGGGTTGGGCATCACGGACGGATGTGCTCGGAATCCTCTGCGATTCTGTCCGGACGCCAGCCTCAAGCGAGCCCATATGGCCGCCCTCCTCACCCGGGCCCTCAACCTCTCCACCGAGGAGGCGGTCGGGTTCCCCGACACCGTCGGCTCAGCCTTCCATGACGCCATCGCCGCCGTGGTCGAAGCTGGGATCATGAGCCCCTGCGAGGGCGCCCCGCCCCACTTCTGTCCGCGGGACAGAGTCAGCCGGGGCCAAGCCGCCACGTTACTCGTCGCGGCTCAGGACTTCCTTGCCTCCGGCTGAGGTTGCGGCACCACCAAGAAGGCCTGGGTCCGACGGGCGGGCGGTCGGTCGGTGAGCTTCAGGGTCTCGCACAGGAGCGGGTACTCGTCCAACCCCCTGATCCACTGCCGGGCCGCGCCGATGGCGAAGTCGAGCCGCCGGTTGCCGGCGGGAGCGATCATCCCGGCCGTTCGGAGCCGGCTCTGATAGACGCTGACGTACCCGCTGCTCACGCCAAGCCGTGCAGTCAAATCGGTTGGGCGGGAAGGGCCGTCGTCGAGGGCCATCGCCGCCAGGAAGCGCTGGGAGCCTTCGGAAAGGTCGCGCCACATTGGCGCAATGACGAGTTGGCCGACCTGGCGGCGAGCTTCCTCTGCGCCGGCCCGCATGTCGTTCAGGTCTACGGCCGATGTCGGATCGGGGGCTGCCTCCCAAGCGTGGAAGCCAATCAACTGGACCATGAACGGATACCCCTGGGACACGGCCACGCCATGCTCGGCGGCGTTGGGCGCCAGTCGTCCGCCGCGCTCCCGGATCGGCTCGGAGAGCGCGGACCACGCAGCAGCATGGTCGAGGAAGCCGACCTCGTGGCGGGTGCAGCGCTGGAGGAAGGTGACATGCGTGTCCGCGAGGAGGGTATTCTCGAGAACCGGCAGCCCTGCGCCGACGAAGGCCATCGGGAGCCGGGCGATGCGAGTGATGTCCTGAACCACGATGCCGAGCATCCTGAGTTCATCGGTGTCGCCGGCGTGCAGTTCGTCTACCGTGATCACGAGGCTGGCCCCACTGGGTTGAAGATGGGCGGCGAGGGCACTCAGCACGTTGCCGACCCGGCGGGACAAGTCGGCATCGGGCTCGTAGTCGGACCCTAGGCCTATGCCTGCCGCCCGCAGGGTCCGTGTCAAGTCAATCGACAACTCGTGGGCCTGATCGTTCAACAGCACCAAGGCCTTGTGGCCGAGCCGGTTCAGCAGACCTGGACTCACGGCGGCCTCTGGGACCGTCAGCCAGCCGCGAGCGTGCGCCCGCTTTCGCAGAGCCTCCAGGATCACGGTCTTGCCTGATCCTCGCCGTCCGAGCAGCAACGTCGTGCAGCCGGGATGTGTGGATCCCGCCTCCCAAGCCCCGGTGATGTCGGCGAGGATGCCATCTCGACCGGCCAGCAATGGGGGGTTCAACCCCGAAGGTTGGAGCGAAGGGGTTGCCTAGTCGCACTGGCGGAGCCTCGATTGATGGAAAGCAGTCCAAATTGGATTGTAACTGCAAGTGTTGGCTTGTGTTGTGACTGTTGGCTTGTGTTGTGACTGTTGTTATTGGTTTGTCTTGTTGGCTTGTGTTGTGACTGTTGTTCTAGTCGAGCTCGGCTAGCGGAGGGCGTGGATGTAGCCGCCTTTGGTGCCGATCACGATGAGGCCGTCCCACACCGCCGGGGTGGACTCGATGCAGGCGCCCAGCTGGACGTTCCACAGCTGGGTCAGTTCCACGGTGGTGTCGCTCACGTCGAAGGCGTAGAGCTTGCCCCCGCAATCTCCCTGGATCCACACGTCGTCGACGATGACGGGGCTGGGCCAGGTGGGGCCGGGCAGCTTCTTGGTCCAGCGCACCGCCCCGGTGGCGGTGTCCACCCCGTAGACGTGGCCGGTGTGGGTGGGCACGATCAGCAGGTCGCGGTGCAGCCCGGGAGTGGCCCACACCCCCGATCCGTCCAGGACGCCCCGCACATCCACGCCCCACACCAGCGGATCGTTGGGCCGGCTCGGGTCGAGCTTGATGATCTGACCCACCTCGTGGGAGCGGGCCGTGCCCCTCTGGTACTCGACGCCGGCGTAGATCATGCCCTCGGCGTCGATCACCAGCGAGGCGTCGGTGTCGTCGCCGGTCCAGAAGCGGAACACCCGTTCAGGCGCCGCGGCGGGTCGTTCCGCAGCCCGGAGATGTCCCAGCCCTGGACCAGGCCGCCCGAGTTGGCGAAGTACACGGTGTCGCCGCTGATGGCCACCGAGTTCTCGATCGACAGCTCCCGGCCGACCGCCGCTCAGGCCGCCGTGGACAGGTGAGAGTCCGTGGCGTCGCAGCGGTGTCCTTCCCGCTCCTGTTCGCTGCGCTCACGGGCCGCCAAGTCCAGAAGACACTGACCACGGCCTCGCGCCGTACGGGCCTCGTTGTCGCCGGTCGTTCGCTCGGCCTCTTAGGATCGCTGGCGTGACCGGGGACGACCACCATCCGCTCACCGTCGCCTTCGACGCCGACGACACGCTGTGGCACAACGAGGACCTGTTCCAGGACGTGCAGCGGCAGTACGAGGAGCTGCTGTCACCCTGGGCCGACGTCCAAGTGGTCGCCGAGCGCCTCCACGACGTGCAGATGCAGAACCTGCCCCGCTTCGGCTACGGCGTGAAGTCGTTCACCCTGTCGATGATCGAGGCCGCGGTCCGCATTAGCGGCGGCGAGGTCGACGCCGAGCGCATCGCCGCGATCATCGGCTACGGCAAGCGGCTCCTGGACCGGCCGGTCGAGCTCATCGACGGGGTGGAGGAAGTGCTGGACGCCCTCGGGCACCACCGGCTGATGGTCATCACCAAGGGCGACGTGCACGACCAGCTCGCCAAAGTGGCCGCCAGCGGCCTGGCCGAGCGGTTCTGGCGGGTCGAGGTGGTGGCCGACAAGGACGCCACCGTCTACAGCGAACTGCTCGAGCGCCATGGGATCGATCCGTCCCGCTTCGTGATGGTCGGCAACTCGCTGCGCTCCGACGTCCTGCCCGTGCTGGAACTGGGCGGCACCGCGGTGCATGTGCCCTACCACGTGACCTGGCGCCACGAGGAGGACCACGACGGCGAGGACGTCGAGGTGCCCACGCTGCACGGTCTGCGGGCTCTGCCGGAGCTGCTGCGGACCTGGGTCAGCGACGGCGAACTGGGCCCCGGTCAGGCCGGCCCGGCCGGCATCGGCGGGCGTTTCGGCACCCATCCGGCATGAGGCGGCTCACGCCGCAGGAGATCGCGGGCTACGACCTCGTGTCGCCTGAGATCGCCCGCCGGGCCCGGGTGCAGAAGGTGCCGGTGCTGTCGCCCGGCATGGCCGGCATGACCCTGGGCCGGCTCATCCTCGTGCTGCGTGACGACGACCTGTCCGGGCGCCGGGTCCTGCTCGCCCACGAACTGGTGCACGTGGAGCAGTACGCGGAGCTGGGCGCGGCCCGGTTCCTGCGGCGGTACCTGCGGGAGTACCTCGGCAACCTGCGGCGGCTGCGCGACCACCGCCGGGCCTACCTGGCCATCTCCCTAGAGGCCGAGGCCCGGGCCGAAGCCGCCCGCTGGTCCGAGCGATCAGCCGAACTTCTGTAAGAAATCCACCACAGAGGTGGAAAGTTGCAGGTTGTTCGCAGATCAGGCCGTGCCGGCGTCGTTGGCGCCGACGCCGGCGGCTCAGTACTCGTAGAAGCCTCCGCCGGTCTTGCGTCCCAGCCGGCCCGCGGCCACCATGCGGCGCAGCAGCGGAGGCGGCGCGTAGAAGCGCTCGGCGTACTCGGCGTACAGCGACTCGGCCGTGAACAGGCACACGTCGAGACCGATCAGGTCGGCCAGCGTCAGGGGCCCCATGGGATGCCCGGCCCCCAGCTTCATGGCGTCGTCGATGTCGCCGGCCGACGCATGGCCCGACTCGTACATCTCGATGGCCTGGCAGATGTAGGGGACCAGCAGCTTGTTGACCACGAATCCGGCCCGGTCCGGAGCGGCCACCACACGCTTGCCGAGGGTGTCGGTGGCGAAGGCGGTGGCGGCCTCGGTCACCTCCGGCGCAGTCAGCTGGGTGCTGATGACCTCTACCAGCTTCATCACCGTGGCCGGGTTGAAGAAGTGCATCCCCAGCACCTGCTGGGGGCGAGACGTGCCCATGGCCACGTCGATGATGGGTATCGACGACGTGTTGGTGGCCATGATGGCAGACGGGTCCAGGACCTGGTCGAGCACGCCGAAGATCTCCAGCTTGAGCGGCAGGTTCTCGGGGACGGCCTCCAGCACCAGGTCGCAGCCGGCCAGGTCGCCCAGGTCGGTGGTCCAGGTGATGGCTGCGGACGCGGCGTCGCGGGCGGCCTCGTCGAGCTTGCCCCGGGCGACGCCCCGGTCCATCGACTTCTCCACACGGCTCCGACCGGCCTCCACCAGTTCCGGGCTCGACTCGCGGGCCACGACCTGCACGCCGCTGCGGGCCGCGACCTCCACAACGCCGCTGCCCATCGTTCCGACGCCGATCACGCCGATTGTGCCGATCTCCATCTCGCGTGCTCCTGTTTCGTGCATCCCCGACCGAGGATGCGGTCGGCCGCGGCTGGACTCCGACGCTACCCAGAGGCCGAGCGAATAGGCGGGCGAACCCGGCCGAACCCGGCCGATACGGGCGAGGCCGTGGGCTGTGTTGCCTTGGTTTGGGCGGCCCGTGAGCGCAGCGAACAAGAGCGGGAATGAACCCGCTGCTAACGCGAAGCGCTGCCACCCATCCCCGCAGCCCCCTCAGTCCGACTCGGTGATGGTCACCGAATTGATGGTCACGTCGGTCAGCGGGCGGTCGTTGCGGTCGGTCTCGACCCGCTGCATGGCGTCCACCACATCCAGTCCCTGCACGACCTTGCCGAACAACGCGTACTGCGGCGGCAGCCCGGCGCCGTTCGGGCCGCTGATCAGGAAGAACTGGCTGCCGTTGGTGTTGGGGCCGGCATTGGCCATGGCCAGCGAGCCGATCTCGTAGCGTCCCGGCTTGGGCAGTTCGTCGGCGAAGCGGTACCCGGGGCCGCCCCGGCCGGTGCCGGTGGGATCGCCGCCCTGGCACACGAAGCCACCGATGATGCGATGGAAGATCACGCCGTCGTAGTAGTGGTACCGGGCCAGAACCACGAAGTTGTTGACCGTCAACGGCGCGGTCGCCGCGTCGAGGGCGATCGTGAGCGTCCCCATCGAGGTCTCCATCGTCGCGGTGTAGCGCTTGGAGGGGTCGATGCACATCGGTGGCGGCTCGCGGAACTCGCGGCGGACCGGGCTCGATCCGTCCTCGGCGGGGCAGGGTGTGACGGCCACGGTTGACTCCTCGTGCTCGAGCCGGCAAAGACCGAGCGACCCTACCGGCGCTGTCCGCAAACCTTGCCGAGGCGGGGGATCATCCACCAGCGCGCGGCTGCATCCTATGGTGACGCCATGCGTCGAATAGTCGCATTCCCGGCGCGTGCTCTGGACCGTGCCTTCTCGGCTGCGGTGGCTCTCCTGCTGCACGGCCGACCCCGGCCGGCCGAGCTCCCGCCGGAGCCGTCGATGCCCGCCGGTGACGCGCCCTACGCGCTGCGCTGCGAGAACTGCGACGTCATGTGGCGGGGGTCGTCGTCGGTGCCGTGCTGGTGCTGCGGCGCGCCCGGCGCGATCCGCGGCGAGGTGCGCATCCTCGCCGACTGAGCGAGCGGGGTCGGGCGCTCCGCTGGCCTGTGGGCCGCCGATAGGGTCGGGCCATGACACTGCACTGGTCCGGCACCGGGGTCGAGGTCCACAAGGTGGTGGTCGGCCCGGTCGAGAACAACGTCTTCGTGATCCGCTGCACGTCCACCGGCGAGGCCGTGCTGATCGACGCGGCCAACGAGCATGAGCGGCTCCTGGAGCTGTGCCGCACCCTCGGTGTCCGCACCGTGCTGGAGACCCACGGGCACTGGGACCACATCCAGGCCATCCCGGCCGTGCGAGACGCCGGCTACGAGGTGGGGGTGACCGCAGAGGACGCGGCCATGCTGCCCAGCTACGACTACCTGCTGACCGACGACACCGTCGTCGAGGTCGGCTGGCTGCGCCTGCGCACCCTGCACACGCCGGGCCACACCCCGGGCTCGATGTCGTTCCATGTGGAGGGGACGCCGCTGCTGTTCACCGGCGACACCCTGTTCCCGGGCGGTCCGGGCGCCACCCAGTACGAGGACGGCGACTTCGAAACCATCATCCGCTCCATCGAGGACCGGATCTTCTCCCGATTCGACGGGTCCACCATCGTGCTGCCCGGCCACGGCCTCGACACCACCATCGGCGCGGAGTCCCCGCAGCTCGACGAATGGGTCGCCAGGGGCTGGTGAAATCGGGGCCGGACCCAACCGGGGCATGTCTGCAGACGGGTAGCGTGACGCCCCGAGGTCGACGGCTCGCAGACCAGGAGGTTCCATGAGCAGGCTTCTCGAGGGCAAGGTGGCCCTGGTCACCGGCGCAGGGCGGGGAATCGGGCGCGAGCACGCCCTGATGCTCGCCGAGCACGGGGCCAAGGTGGTGGTCAACGACCTGGGCGGCGACGAGTTCGGCGGGGGCGCCGACATGACGCCTGCGGCCGAGGTCGTGCAGGCCATCACCTCCGCCGGCGGCGAGGCCGTCGTCAACGGCGGCAGCGTGGCCAGCTTCGACGACGCCGGGGCCATGGTGAGCCAGGCTGTCGACACTTTCGGCGACATCAACATCGTGGTCAACAACGCCGGCATCCTGCGCGACCGCATGGTCTTCTCGATGACCGAGGACGACTGGGACACGGTCATGGCCGTGCACCTCAAGGGCACCTTCGGCCCGTCGCATCACGCTGCGGCCTACTGGCGCAACAAGGCCAAGTCCGGCGAGGAGACCTACGGGCGGATCATCAACACGGCGTCACCCTCGGGCATCTACGGCAACGTCGGCCAGACCAACTACGGCGCGGCCAAGGCCGGCATCGCCGCATTCACGGTGATCGCCGCCCAGGAGCTGGTCCGCTACGGCGTGACCGTCAACTGCCTGGCCCCCACGGCCTGGTCGCGCCTCACCGCCCCGCTGATGGGCGGCGACGAGGCGTCGGAGGACTTCAAGAGCAGCATCGACCCCCGCTGGATCGCGGTGATCACCGCATGGCTGGCCAGCCCGGAGGCGGCCAACGTGACCGGCCGGGTGTTCGACGTGCGGGGTGAGAACCTCGGCATCGCCGAGGGCTGGCACCTCGGTCCCGTCGAGGTCCAGCCGGACAATCCGGCAGAGCTGGGCCCAGTGGTGGCCAGGCTGATGGCCGAGGCCCGCTTCAACGCCAACATGTACGGCCAGGATCACGAAGGCCCGGGCTTCCCCAGCAAGTCGATCTAGCTGTCGCCGTTCGGACCTCGCCCCAGACCGCCGGGGGTCAGGTCGCGGTAGCGGCTCGGCTGGTGGTCGGCAGCCGGACGGTCATCTCCGTGAACTCTCCCGGCTCGGACTCCGCCGATATCGAGCCGCCGTACTGGCGGACCACATCGCTGCAGAGGCTGAGGCCCAGCCCTACGCCCGTACCCGACGGCTTCGTCGTGTAGAACGGGTTGAAGATCTTGTCCATGGAGTCGGCCGGGATGCCGATCCCGTTGTCGTGGATGCGGATGACGATCTCCTGTTGAGCCCGCTCTGTTCTGAGCCAGAGAGTGGGCTCGTACGAGCCGCCGTCCCCCTCGACGCTTTGCCGCTTCTCGTCCATCGCGGCACAGGCGTTGCCGACAAGGTTCAGGAACACCCGTCCCATCTCCTCCGGCACGACCTCCATCTCCCCGACCCTCGGGTCGAAGTCGCTCTGAACGTCGATCTCGAAGTCCTCGTCCTGGGCTTGGGCGCTGTGGTAGGCCAGCTTGGCCCGGTCGTTGAGCAGGTCGTTGACATCGACCGGCTGGGGCTTGCCGCCGCCGCGTCCGATCATCACCATGTCCCGCACGATCCGGTCGGCGCGGTCTCCGTGCGCTCGCATCCGCAGCATGTTCTCGGTCAGCTCGTCGGTGATGCCGGCGATCAGATCGCGCTCGTCGTCCTCGAGATCCTTGCCGTGCCGGTCGATCGCCACACGGAGCTCCGCAACCAACTCCTCCGACGACTCGGAGAAGTTCTTCATGAAGTTCAGAGGATTCCTGATCTCGTGGGCCACGCCCGCGGTCAGCTCGCCGAGCTCCACCAGCTTCTGGCGCAGGATTATCTGGTCCTGCGTCTGCCGCAGCTCGGCCAGCACCTCCTCCAGCTCCTCGTTCTTCTTCTGCAGGTCGTCGGACAGCTCGCGCACGCGATCCAACTGCAGCGCCTCGATTGATCGTTGCCGGAGCTTCTCGAGGGCCGCAGCCAACACGTTCAGCTCGTCGTCGCCCGACAGATCCACTGTGTAGTCCAGGTCTCCCTCACCCATCCGGCGAATCCAGATCTCCAACGCGACGGCGCGAAGACCGGTGTGCGTGTGGCGGTAGTTGGCAAAGACGGCCAGCGCGAGGCAGACGGACGCGGCAACGATGAGTGCGGTGTCACCTGTCGTGATCGCTTGCACCAGCAACACGACACTGACGATGAGAAACAACGCGAGAGTGAACATCAGCTGGACGAACTTGCGTCGCAGGCTGAATGCGGCGATCGGCTTCTCTCGTCTGCCGGCAGGCGGCTCGGGGGTCATGTATTCCGCTCCTTCGGCTTGCTCGTCTCAGGCCGGCTGCGCAGCGGCTGTTCCGGGGCGACTCTACAAAACCGGCTGTCACCGGGACGACCCAAGAGCCACGGTGGGATCGGGTTGCGACCCGCAACCGGCGAGCGCGACGACCGCTGGTCCGGGGCCCGGCCCGGGTCCACTCTTTGACCATCAAATGTCTGAGGTTTACGCTCGCGGCGTGAGACCTCTCGAGGACATCCGCATCGTGGCCGTGGAGCAGTACGGGGCGGGTCCCTTCGCCACCATGCACCTGGCCGATCTGGGGGCCGAGGTGATCAAGATCGAGGATCCCAGCGCCGGCGGCGACGTGGCCCGGTACCTGCCCCCCTTCCAGCACGGCGACTCCAGCCTCTTCTTCCAGACCTACAACCGCAACAAGCGCAGTGTGGCCCTCGACATCCGCAACGCCGCGGGCCGCGCCGTGTTCAACGACCTGGTGGCCTGCTCCGATGCGGTCTTCTCGAACCTGCGCGGCGACCTTCCCGCGGCTCTCGGCATCTGCTACGACGACCTGAAGGGAATCAATCCCCGGATCGTCTGCTGCTCGCTCAGCGGCTTCGGCATGACCGGTCCGCGGGCCCGACAGGGCGGGTACGACTACATCCTGCAGGGTCTCTGCGGCTGGATGGCCCTCACCGGCGACCCGGACGGTCCGCCCACGAAGTCCGGCCTGTCGATGGTGGACTTCTCGGGAGGGTTCGTGGCCGCGATCGCGCTGCTCACCGGGATCCACGCGGCCCGGCGCGACGGCGCCGGCATGGACTGCGACCTGAGCCTCCACGACACCGCCACCAGCCTGCTCGGCTATCTGGGCACATGGCACCTCACCGGCGGGTTCGAGCCCGAGCGGGTGGCCGAGTCGGGGCACCCTTCGCTCGTTCCGTTCCAGATCTTCGAGGCCAGTGACCGGTGGCTGGTGATCGGCTGTGCCAAGGAGAAGTTCTGGCAAAGGCTCACCGAAGTCCTCGGCATGCCCGAACTGGCCGACGACGAGCGGTTCGTCGACTTCGCGGCCCGCTATGCCAACAAGGACGAGCTGCTGGAGATCCTCAGGGAGGCGTTCCGCACCCGCCCGGCCTCGGAGTGGCTGGAGATGCTGGAGGCGGCCGGGGTGCCGTCGGGACCGATCCAGGATGTGCCCGCGGCGCTGCGCGATCCCCACACGCTGGCCCGGGGTGTGCTGGCCGAGACCGAGCACCCGCATCACGGCACGATCCGCCAGCCGGTGACCCCGGTGCGGGTGGGCGAGCATCCGACCGCCGACTCGCTGTCGCCCGGACCGGCGCTGGGCGCCGACGCGCCCTATGTGCTCAAGGAACTGCTGGACTACGACGACGACCGCATCGACCGGCTCCGGGCCGACGGCGCCTTCGGCTGAGCGGGCAATTCGGCCCCCGCCGGCGTTTGACCCCCAAAGTGTCCGACGTTTAGGCTCCGGAGCGGTTGCCGACCCGCCTGAGGGCCGGAAGCGACACCTGGGAGTGCTCATGGCCTCATCCGTTCCCAAGACCCCGCCCCTCCCGCAGGTCTGGGCCGATCGCATCGCCGACACCCAGGCCGAGCTCGCCTCGGGCGGGTTCACGCTGGAGGGCATGCCCGGCTACGTCCCCGGCCAGCCGCCGAGCGTGGACACCTGGCACCACATGGACTACGTGGACATCTACCCGAGGATCTACGGCCGCGAGTGCGGCGCCAACGGCATCGGGAAGCTGCGGGAGGTGGCGCTGGTCAACATCACCGAGTCCGAACGCTTCCCCCTCTACGACGACGACCCCGAGTACTTCCCGACGATGGGGCTCAGCCACGACGACCTGGACATCGGCCGGATGCGTGATCAGAGCCTCGAATACCAGGACAAGCTGGAGCAGGCCGGCGTCGTGGTGCACCGCATCGACTTCCCGCAGCCCGCGGTGGGCGCGTTCGGCCCGATGCGGGGCACTTGGGCCGCCAACGAGCTGCTGGTCGTGCGGGGAGGTTCGATCGTCGAGAAGGTCGCCATCAGCCCGTTCGGCACCGGTCGGGCCGAGTACCTGGCGCTGTGGGCCTTCGCCTGCCTGGGAATACCGGTGGTGGCCACCATCACCGGCACGGGCGTCTGCGAGGCCGGGCCGTGCCACTGGCTCGCCGAGGACGTGTTCGTGGCCGGCCGGGGCCTGGCCTACAACTCGTCGGGCCTCGAACAGCTCGTCGAGGCCGTGGCCCGGTCGTCGGACCTGGACCCGTCCGACATGACCACCCTGGCCATCAACTTCCCCGGCAACATCTACTTCAATCCCCGCACCGGCCAGTCCCACCATCCCGACATGTCGGTGTGCGCCCTCGATGTCGACAAGGTGATCTGCTACCCGCCCAGCCTCGACTTCCGGACCTACGAGTGGCTGCGCAAGCGGGGCTACAAGATGGTGACGGTCGACATCGAGGAGCAGCGGCTGTTCGCTCCGGCCAACGTGATGCTGATCGAGCCCGGCCTGGTGGTGATGCACTCCGAGGCGCCCGACGCCGTCGCGGCGGTGCGCAAGGCCGGCGTGGAGGTCATCGAGACCCCGTACTCGGAGTTCCTGCGCATCGGCGGCGGCCTGCACTGCTCCACCCTGCGGCTGCTGCGGGACAAGGGTCCCTACTCCACGGACCGGCCGTCATGACCGCGGCTGCGACGGCCGTGATCCCAGGGAGGCTGCGACCATGAAGTTCGCCGTGTTCAGCCACGTCGCCGAGAAGGAGACGGCCAGCCCCAAGCAGCGCCTCGACGAGTTCGCGGCCGAGGTCCGCCTGTGCGACGAGCTGGGCTACGACTACTTCTTCACCACCGAGCACCACTTCACCGGGCGGTTCTCGATGGCGCCGTCGCAGCCGGTCTCGCTCACGGTGGTGGCCCAGAACTCCGAGCGCATGCGTTTCGGCCCCATGGTGATCCTGCTGCCCATCAGCCAGCCGCTGCGGGTGGTCGAGGAGATGATCATCCTCGACCACATGTCGGGCGGGCGCCTCGAGATCGGGCTCGGCCGGGGCATCACCCCCCACGAGCACATCTCCTACGGCATCAACACCCACAGCGACGTGGCCCGGTTCAACGAGGGCCTCGAGATCGTGCTCAAGGGGCTCAACGCCGACGGCCCGTTCTCGTTCATGGGCGACTTCTGGCAGTACATCGACGTCGACCTGCCCTGGAGGCCGCTGCAGCGCCCCCACCCGCCGATCTGGGTGCCCACCAACACCCCGCAGAAGGGTTACGAGTACGGGCAGCTGGGCTACGGCATCGGCGGATTCGGGGTGGTGGGCATGGACCTCTACGAGGTGGTGTTCCGCGAGTACCACCGCGGCTGCGACGAGGCCGGCATCCCCCACGACCGGCGGCCCATCACCTACCTGGCCTCAACCCTGGTGGCCGAGACCGACGCCGAGGCCGAAGAGCTCATGTACGACCACTTCCTGCGCCAGCTCGCGCTTTTCGAGGAGGAGCGGCGGCGCTCGCGCCGGGCGGGCGACTCCGCGGTCAGGCAGGCCACCACCGCATCGCTGGGCCGCCTGGCCGCCATCCGGGCCGACATGGACGGCTCCGCGGAGAGCCTCAAGTTCTTCCACGGCAGCCCCGACACGGTCGCGGCCAAGATCAAGCACCTGCAGGAGCGCCTCGGCGTGAACGTGTTCCTCGGAGAATTCTCCTTCGGCGAACTCACCTGGGAGCAGGTGCGCCGCTCCCACGAGCTGTTCATGGGCGAGGTCGTGCCCCAGGTCGTCGGATCACAGGTGGCCGCGGCCGGATGAGCCTTCTCTGGGGTGACGGATGAGTCCCTCGAAGGTTGACGGATGAGCCTTCTCGAGGGTCGCAGCGCCGTGGTCACCGGCGCGGGCGACATCGGCAGCGTCGTGGCGCAGAGACTGCACGACCACGGCGCCAGCGTCGAGGTATGGGACGCCTCGGCGGCCGCCCTGTCCGGCGTCGAGGCCGACGGCATCGGCGTGCGGCAGGTGGACGTCACCGACCGCGATGCGGTGACGACCGCGGCCGAGGACGCGGCCGCGGTGGGACCGGTGAGCGTGCTGGCCAACACCGCCGCGGTGGCCCGCTTCGGCTCGGTCGCCGACCTCGACCCCGACCAATGGCAGGAGACGCTCGACGTCAACCTCACCGGCGTCTACCTGTGCTGCCGGGCCTTCGTCGCGCTGATGGCCGCCACCGGCGGGGGCAGCATCGTCAACATCTCCTCGATCGGCGGCCTCAAGGGAGAGCCGGACTTCGCCAGCTACTGCGCCTCCAAGTTCGGCGTGATCGGACTCACCCAGTCGCTGGCACGAGAGGTCGGCCCGTTCAACATCAGGGTGAACGCGGTGTGCCCGGGCGCGGTCGAGTCGCAGATGAACACCGACACCATGGCCCGGGACGCCCGCCGCTACGGCATCACCATCGACGATGTCGAGGAGAGGATCCTCAGCCGCACCGCCCTGGGCCGTCTCGTTCAGCCGGGCGACGTCGCCGACGCGGTGGTGTTCCTGGCGTCGGACCTGTCGTCGTGCATAACCGCCGAGTCGCTCGCCGTCACCGGCGGCATTTTCTGACAACCTGATCGACAAGGGGAGACGCCATGACAATCGACGTAGCCGGGTCGGACGTTCCGACCATGCCGCCCATGCCGCCCGTCTATTCCGAGCGGATCGCCGAGATGCAGCGCCGGCTGCGGGCCGGTGAGTTCACTCTGGAGCAGATGCCGGGGTACATCAAGGGCCAGCGGCCCACCACCGACGTGTGGCACAACATCGACCATCTCGAGATCTACCCGAAGGTGTGGGGCCGCGAGTGCGGCAAGAACGGCATCGGCAAGCTGCGCGAGGTGGTGCTCACCGAGATCACCGAGGCCGAGAAGTTCCCGTACCACGACCTCGACCCGGCCTACTTCCCGCAGATGGCCGACGCCTACTCGAGCATCGACATACCGAAGATGATCGACCAGAGCCTGGCCTACGAGGCTGCTCTGGAGGCCAACGGCGTGACCGTGCACCGGGTGGAGTTCCCGCAGCCGCCGGTCAGCGCGTACGGCCCGGCCAAGAGCACCTGGGCCGCGGCCGAGCTGTTCGTGCTGCGGGGCGGGTCGGTGCTGCCCAAGCGGGGAGTCCAGCCCCTGGCCTACGGCCGGGCCGAGTACCTGGCGCTGTGGGCGTGGACCCGCCTGGGCGTGCCCGTGCTGTGCGCGGTGGCCGGCACCGGCATCTTCGAGATCGGACCCTGCCATTTCCTGGCCGAGGACGTCTTCGTCTCCGGCAACGGCATGGCGTTCAACGACGAGGGCTTCGAGCAGATGAAGCCGGTGATCGCCCGCTCGGCCGGCCTCGACGTCGAGGACATGACCTTCCTGCACATCGAGTTCCCCGGATCGAAGTACTACGACGCGCCCAGCGGTGTGGGCCACCACCCCGACCTGTACATCGCGCCCTTGGACCTGCGCAAGGTGGTGGTCTACTCACCGGGCCTCGACTTCGGCACGCTGGAGTGGCTGCGCAAGCGGGGCTACACCATCGTCGAGGTCGAGCACTCCGAGCAGGCCCAGTTCGCGCCGGCCAACATCCTGCCGCTGGAGCCCGGGCTGGTGGTGATGCACGCGGAGGCCACCCAGAGCATCGCCAAGGTGCGAGCCGCGGGGGTCGAGGTGGTCGAGGTCCCCTACTCGGAGTTCATGAAGGAGGGCGGCGGCCTGCACTGCTCCACCGGCCAGGTCTGGCGCGAGAAGGGCCCCTACTCCACCGACTGAGCGAACCGGACGACCCGGGAGGAACCGTGCCGAAGGAAGTCATCAACCCCGAGGGTCTGTGGGACTCCAGCAACCGCAGCTACAGCCATGTGGTGAAGGTAACCAACCCGCAGAGCCTGATCTTCGTGGCCGGCATGGCCGCGGTCGGGCCCGACCTCGAGATCGTGTCCGACGACATCCGCGAGCAGACCCGGGTGTGCTTCCAGATCATCTCCAAGGAGCTGGAGGCGGCCGGCGCCACACTCGACGACATCTGCGACATGACCGTGTACCTGCTCGACATCGACAACCACAAGTGGCCGGTGCGCGAGGTGCGCAGCGAGTTCTTCACCGACGAGCGGCTGCCGGTGTCCACCATGATCGAGGTGCGCAACTTCGCCATCGAGGGCATGCTCATCGAGATCGACGTGATAGCGGCCACCTGATGCTGACACCGTCCTCCGGGCGAAATCAGGGCCGCTATCGGGCCTCTGAGGGCCGTTCTGTCCTCAATTTCGGGAAGGGGGAGCGCTGAGATGGACTTCGAGCTGAACGAGGAGCAGCAGATGTTCCAGGACGTGCTGCGACAGTTCGTCGACACCGAGATCAAGCCGGTGGCCCGCGAGATGGAGCGGTCGGGCCAGTACCCCACCGAGATCGTGGCCAAGATGGCGGAGTTGGGCCTGTTCGGCATCACCGTCGGCGGCGAGTACGGCGGGCTCGACCTCGACACCGTGTCCATGAGCCTGGTGTTCGAGGAGATCTCCATGGGCTGGATGGGCATCGCCGGCATCCTGGGCAGCCACTCGCTGAGCTGCCGGATGATCACCAACCACGGCACAGCCGAGCAGAAGCAGCGCTGGCTGCCCGGGCTGGCCACCGGAGAGCGCCGCACCGCCATCGCCCTCACCGAGCCGGGCGCGGGCAGCGACCTGCAGGGCATCTCGACGAGGGCGTGGCGTGACGGCGACTCCTACGTCATCCGGGGGACCAAGACCTGGATCACCAACGCCCGCTTCGCCAACCCGCTGCCGGTGCTGGTCAAGACCGACCCCGACGCCCAGCCCCGCCACCGGGGCATGAGCGTGCTGATGGTGGAGGCCGGCACTCCTGGGCTGGAGGTGCTGCGCGACCTGGGGAAGCTCGGCTACAAGGGTCCGGAGTCGTGCGAGGTCGTGCTGGACGACGTGCGGGTTCCCGCCGACAACCTGCTGGGCGGCACCGAGGGCCTGGGGTTCAAGCAGGTGATGTCGGGCCTGGAGGTCGGCCGGATCAACATCGCGGCCCGGGGCGTGGGCGTGGCCCAGGCCGCCCTCGACGCCTCGCTGGCCTACTCCATGGAGCGGGAGGCCTTCGGTCAGCCCATCGGGGAGTTCCAGGCCATCCAGCTCAAGCTGGCCGACATGGCCACCGAGATCGAGGCGGCCCGGCTGCTGACCCGCTGGGCCGCCAACCGCATCGACCAGGGTCTGCGGGCCGACGTGGAGGCGGGCATGGCCAAGTACTTCGCCTCCGAGGCGGCCATCAAGGCGTCGATGGAGGCCATGCGGATCCACGGCAGCTACGGCTACTCGACCGAACTGGAGATCGAGCGCCTCTACCGGGATGCTCCGCTGATGGCCATCGGGGAGGGCACCAACGAGATCCAGCGCACGATCATCGCCAAGGGCCTGATGAGACGGGCCCGAGGCGGCTGAGAGGCGGCATGTCCGAGAACTGGCAGCGTTTTGCACGGATGGCGTGCATTGTGCTGCCAGTTCGGTTCGGCGTTGGGGCGGGCGCCGGAATTGGCAGCGTTTTGCACGGATGGCGTGCATTGTGCTGCCAGTTCGGTTCGGTGCGGATGCCGATGGGCCGCTGATGATCTGTAGGACGACGGGTGGGGGAGAACGACGATGAGCCGCACGAGAGAACTGGCCGAGGCTGTCCACGGAATCGGGTTCGATGCGCTGGGCGAGCCGGAGACCGAGGCGGTGCGGCGCCTGCTGCTCGACCATCTCGGCGTGGCCGCGGCCGGGTCGGTCACCGACTCCGCCGTAGCGTTCCGGCGAACCATGGGCCGCTTAGCCCACGACGAGAGCGCCGCGCTGCCGGTGATCGGCGCGGGCGTCTCCGCGGCGGCGGTGCCTGCCGCGATGGCCAACGCGTTGGCCGGCCACTGCATCGAGTACGACGACGTGCACAACTCGTCCTCCAGCCATCCCGGCGTGGTGATGTACCCCGCGGCCATGGCCGCGACCGCTCTGGCCGGCGGCGACGAGCGGGACCTGGTGCGAGCGGTGGTGATCGGCTTCGAGGTCATGTGCCGGGCCGGCCGGGCCGCCGACCCTGCGGCCCACTACGCCCGCCACTTCCATCCAACCGGCACCATCGGGGCACTGGGCGCGTCCGCCGCGGCTGCGGCCGCTCTCGGCCTCGACGCCGGCGGTCTCAACTCCGCTGTCGGGATAGCGGCCACGATGGCCTCGGGCAGCATGGAGTTCCTCCGCGACGGTGCCTGGACCAAGCGCCTGCATCCGGCGCTGGCGGCCCGCAACGGCGTGGAGGCCGGCCTGCTCGCCGCCGACGGTTATGTCGGCACCGACGACGGCATCTGCGGCGAGCGGGGCTTCCTGGCCGCCCACAGCGAGGCCCCTGCACCGGAGCGCCTGCTGGAGGGCTGGGGCCGCTGGCCGCTGGAGGTCGTGTCCACCAGCATCAAGCGCCACACCTGCTGCCGCTACAACCAGGGCGCCATCGATGCGCTGCTGGCCATCCGGTCCGCCCACGGTGTGGACGCCGAGGACGTCGAGTCGGTGCTGATCGGCATCCCGTCGGTGGCGGTCGACATCGTGGCCGAGCCCGCGGCGTCCAAGCGGCGGCCCACTTCGGTGGTGGACGCCCAGTTCAGCCTGCCCTTCGGCGCGGCCGCGGCCCTGCTGTGGGGCCGGGCCGGGCTGGCAGAGTACGACGAGGCCAGGCTGTCCGACCCGGCCGCGCTGGCTCTCATGGACCGGGTTGACTATGAGGTCGACGCCGAGATCGACCGGGACTTCCCCGACAAGTGGCGAGCCTGGGCCCGGGTCACGACCAAGGCCGGGGACACCCACTCCCAGTGGGTCGACGATCCCAAGGGCGACCCCGGCAACCCCTTCACCGACACCGAGTGCCGCGAGAAGTTCGACGACCTCGCTTCGGCCGTCTACAGCCCCGAGTCCAGGGCCGCCATCGCCGAGCACGCCCTCACCATCGGCGCCCCCGGCTCCTGGAAGGCCCTCCTGGACAGCCTCACCTAGAAAGATCCGCTGGTGGATGATGCCGTCTCGCCATGCAGCGTTATTCTTCCCGCTCTCGTTCGCTGCGCTCCCGGGCCGTTCGGGCCACGGCCTCGCAGAGCGTCGCCCAGACTCATCACTAATGGCCGCCCACGCTCGGCCCCTGGCCCTTCGACTATTCGCGGTCGCTTTCGAGGGGATGTCTGCTAGTCCAGGAATTCGTCGAGCCGGTTCTTGGCGAGAACCTCAAGGCGTTGCGCCTGTACCCACAGAGTGCGACGGATGCCGACGCTGACCCGTCTCTCGCTGATCACCCGGGCGAGGTCCGCTATGGTTCGGGCGCGCCTCGCCAGCCGGATGTCCGG
>Ga0209544_1000600_pt1 | contig 47677 bp, 36 predicted proteins | sample MesohylPK_FD_187297 | JGI IMG/M metagenome (GOLD analysis project Ga0209544, IMG submission 187297) | Host-associated microbial community of the marine sponge Aplysina aerophoba from Gulf of Piran - sponge mesohyl, lysed by proteinase K... | ecosystem: Host-associated > Porifera > Sponge >... | reverse complement strand
TCCATGGCCTCAGTGCGTCTGCGCCGCGCTCCCTGGCCTGAAATGGCCGGTGAAACAAGTCTATCTCGATGCCCTGAAGCCGGGTTTTCCATCGAATCACTCACAGACCCTCAAATCTAGCCGTTTTTCCACGGCCTGTTAGAGAAGACACCAATCCTTCCAAGCTGAACGACCTCCCAATGTGACGGAACGTCGCCAAGGCACGGGACGCCGGAGCACCTGTAGGCGGGGTAGGGATTCAACCGACTGTTCATCGACTCAGTTGTGTTCATCTGTACGATCCGGTGAAACCTCATATGGCACGAAAAATGCTACACTCGACTGGTTAGTCGGTCAAGCTGTCCCTTTTTGCGCGACTGGATCTTCCGGATTTCGTGTGGGCGGGATAGCCTCTGCTCACACCGAGTCAAGGCGCTACGCACCTCCTTCGCTTCGGCCCTTCGGGTGACACCGTGTTCGCGTCCGCTGGGGAGCATCCAAGGCCGGAAGGAAACTTCCGGCCAGGAGGGACTGGCCGGAGAGTCCAAGGAGGAGTGAGGAGAGTGGCGGTGGGGAGGAAGGTAAACCCGGGGCGGTTCAGGGTGCGCGAGAGTACGCTTCAGACCGCTCGGGCCTGGGCTTACAAGGAACACGCCATGACGTTATGGCGATACCGCAGCTGTACCCGGGCGCAAAAGGCCTGGCTGGATTGGTACCGCTCTGCCATCCGCTGCCGCCTCGAACCGGTCAAAGGTGTCGCGCGCATGGTCAAAAACCACCTTCATGGCAGCGTCACCGCAGTCGTCCGCGGCGTCACCAGCGCACGGGCTGAGTCCTTCAACGCTCGTGTCCAGTGGCTCAAATACTCCGCCCGTGGCTTCCGCAACCGACAGCGCTTCCGCAACGCCATCTTACTTCCACTTCGGCGGCCTCAACCTCTATCCCAAAGGCCTCACCCGTTGATCCCCTTCCACACGAAAACCCGAAGCGCCGCGCGACTCTTGCGCGACGTGCCTGTGTCAGCCGACTTGCCCGAGACGTCGCTACCAGGCTATACTGCCAATCAGTATTTTCAAGCCGTACGAGAAGCATCCTTAAGCGTTTACAAGGTGGCAACGATGACCCAACTAGACGACAACCTCTCGAGCCTAAGAACATCGGTGGAAACCGGACGGCGACTGGCGGGCGATCCTGAGAATTTATTGAACTACGTCACGAACGTCGTAACCCACAATCTCGAAAACGTCCTGCGGGAGTTGCGCGCTCAAGTCGAAGAGCCTCATATGCTCGACGAAGCCGAAGTCGGACAGCCAAACGTCGTTGTTCACTACACGAGCATTGCAACACTTGTGTCTATGCTCAAAGAGGCTGCAGAAGAGAATAGTAGCTCATCATTGCGCCTGTACGACTCTAACCACTTTAACGATCCGGACGAAGGCAATTTTTTTGATCGCAATCTTGATCTGCACACACACAATCCATATAAAGACCTGGGCGCTACGTATTCGCCTCACGCCTATGTCGCGTCATTCATTGTCCCACATGACAAACAAGGGCAAAGCGATACCGACGCTCAGAGGGACATGAGTGACAATCTCGTGTTTTGGCGCACCTATGGTCGCGAAGGCATGGGTTGTTCATTGACTCTGGTCGTACCAAAACACGAACTGCGAAAAGTCCTCTACGACCGAGATGCCGTAAGGCGAACTAGTTCACTACTTGCACCTGTTCTGGATTCTGTCGATGAGTGCCTACGTCCTCTGTTCGGACTCTCCTCGACTGCTGACGTTCAGCAGCAGTTCCAAAGGACCATTGCGCGGCATATCGACAAGATTCGTTACCTGTATAAGAGCAAAGCCTACGACTATGAGCGGGAGTGTCGTCTCGTTATTCCCGAAATAGACGCTCAAGAGGATCGGGTCTTTTTCCAGTACGAGGAGCGAGAGGATACTACTGCCCGTATAAGACACTACTATCAGGTTGAGGCACTCAAGGTACAAAACATGTTCGTCACCGGTAGTTGGATTACGCTTGGTCCGCGTGTGCCGAAACCCAACAATGTGCGCTACTATCTCGAGTCCCTATTGCGAAAAGTCGGACGATCCTACGGCCCGAAATTCAGGATCTCCTCAATACCCTATCAAGCATCCTGACCCAGCCACGCCAACCCACTTTAGGCGAACCCTCAGCGCGTTCAATTAAGTAGAAGGGATTCTCAGTGTCCCCTAGCGCCCGGCGCTCTCGGAATGAGCAGTTGGGATGACATTCCTCATTAATGACCCGCGTCTCGCCGGTTACGAATTGATAGTCCTGTTGGCCGACCACCGGCCACCAATCGGCAGCGAGTAGGTAGCGTAGCATGAGATTCACTTCCATCGCAGCAACGCTTTCACTGAAGGGAAACACGTTCTGATTACGAAATCGTTCTTCAGCAGGTAGGTTCGACACGTAAGATGGGGCGTCAAGCGATCCGTCCAACTCCATGACAACAGCACTGGAGTTGTACTGTCCATTGCAGCGCAAGCACTGATGATAAGGAGTCACAATATGGGCGCGCCAGTGCGCTGAGAACAGACAATCGTCTTGTCGGTGTGTCTCTACTTCGACACCGCCGTCAATGACCGGGATCAAATGCGCTTGCGATATGTAGTTCAGGACGTCACGTGGAAGAGGTCTATCAACGCAGCTAAAAAGAATGTCGCAATCCAGCGCCGCCTTATACGCTGTCATGTCTTGGAGGGAGACAGGATAGATGCTCACCTGGATATTCTGGGCAGTGGCGTTTCGTCGCATAGCCCCCATAGCCGTCTCCACTTTCAACTTACCGATATCCTTGACCGTTCCGTACAGTAATCTATCCAGATTGTGCCTTTCCACCTTGTCGGGATCGATCAAAGTAACCTGCTCAACCCCGACTCGCGCCATGGTTTCGGCGACGATACACCCTACGCTTCCAAGTCCGACAATGCCAACTCGCAAGCGGGAGATTGTGTTTTGAGATTGGCGTCCCCAAGTGTCGAAGGTGCGCCTGAGAATCTCTCTGCGAAGGGGCGGAGGCACGAGGTCGTCATTGAAGTCAATTCTATAGGACTTCGGCCCAACAACCCTTACCTTCTCGCACCAACTGCGATGCATCTCTGTTCCGTTCCTCTCCCAGAACCGCGCGCTCCAATAACCGTCGCTTCCGATTGTCAACCCCACCAATGGCAACCCTGTTGCGGCAGCCGGATAAGCAAGAGCGTCCCGTTCTGCGTCCACATCCGCTGCGCTCATTCCCTGCCACCCAGGCCCGGGATGGCTGTGCATGAATGCCAAGCCCGCTCCCCTTTGGCGCGCCATCTGAATTGCGCGAGTGACGTAGGAAGGCTGAAAGCTAGCGTTACCGTGCAGGCTTCGTTCGTCCTGGTGCGGTAGAATGACTTCCCAAATCAGAGCAGTACGTCGGTATTCTCCCGTAGACGGACGCCAAAGAGCGAAGCACAAGTCCTCTTGGAACACATTGCGTTTGTAGTGCTGAAGGAGATGCTCGTTAGAGATCGAATCCGCCTCCGCCGTGAAAACTACCTCAAAGCTCATGTGTCCTTCCAGATTCGCCTTAGGTGTTCTCTTATGTACGCGCTCATGTGCTTAGTCGGCAATCGGTCCCACAAGTCACCGGGTGGTCTGCTCATTGCGATCCATTCTCGCCCTTGTGCGTCAAGATATTTCTGAGTAGAACCACCTCTCCCGTCTTCGATTGGCGGGCTGACGTGTACCCAGTGAGGAGGATACTCGGGATATCCTTCTTCTTGGAAGCTTACCCCCACTTGGATGTGCTTACCTTTTTGAGAACCGGCCTCGATTGTGTAATTGAAAGAAACCACCCTCCCCTGTTGGCTATCGAACTCATCTGTCAGATAGCCAAGTGATTGCAACTCTCCACGGACGCGGTCGATGCTACTGGACATTTGACTGAACTAGGCTACCTGTGTAGGAGTGTTGCGAATCGTGATGAATACATTGTCTTCCTTCAAGTCCACCCAGTCATCCCAACCGTATTGGCCTTTGTCCCCTTGCAGTATGTATTCGTTCGGCTTGCCAGGCATCGCCCCGTGCTTCTCGGCCAATTCAAGGATATCGTGTGCAACGAGCTTCTGGTGAGGAGTCTTGATTTCGATCCCGTTCACCTTCAGTTCGAACTCTTCTTTCTGATTCACTTCAGCCACTATAGGCCTCCTTATGTTTTTGTTCCACTCCCCACTATCTCGACCAACAGCCCTTCTGTCTCCCGCTCCAGTTCTATTATATCAGCTCGTATCTCCTCCAGCGGCCTCAGAGGTCGCGGCCTGTAGAAGTGGCGGGTGAAGCTGATCTCGTAACCGACCTTCACGCTGTCAGGGACGTACCAGGCATCCAGAGCGTAGGGCAGCACCTCGCGGCGCAAGAAAGCGTCTAGGCCGCCATCCTCTGGTAGAGGAATGTGCTCGGTGTCCCGCAACTCCGGATCCGGCTCGTACTCGACGACACGCGGCTTGCCCTTGATAGTGGTGTCGAACAGACCTCGTAGTGGATCGGCCTCGACATCCAACTTGTGGAGCTTCTTGATGACCGGCCGCGCGGTTTCCGAGCGCACACCTTCGTCTTTGAGCTCCCTGATCTCCCTGGCGGTATAGACCCGTTCCGGGTCGACGCCTTCAAGTCTCAAGGGCCGTTCCACGGTAACCTTCCAGTAACCGAATGCCTCGTTAGGAAATTTCTTTGACTGCTCCGTCTCTTCGAAGGCCCGGAAGACATCGCAGATGCGCCGGATGTCCTCATCCGACAACTCACAGTTCTTGTTGCCCAGGTTCTTGCGCAGCGGCCGGGACCACTGGGTTGCGTCGATGAGTTGTACCTTGCCGCGGCGGTGCGCCGGTTTGCGGTTGCTCAGCACCCAGACGTAGGTGGCGATGCCGGTGTTGTAGAACATGTTCAGCGGGAGGGCGACGATTGCCTCCAGCCAGTCGTTCTCGATGATCCAGCGGCGGATGTTGCTTTCGCCCTGCCCCGCGGCGCCGGTGAAGAGGGAGCTGCCGTTGTGCACCTCGGCGATACGGCTGCCCATTGGCGTATCCCGCTTCATCTTGCTCAGCATGTTGGCCAGGAACATCATCTGCCCGTCGCTGGACCGGGTGATCAGCGAGTACTCCGGGTTGCCGGCGTGCTCCACGACGAAGCGCGGGTCCTTGATGCCGGACTTCCCGCCCATGCGCTCCAGGTCGCTCTTCCAGCTCTTTCCGTAGGGCGGATTGGACAGCATGAAGTCGAACTCACGAGCGGGGAAGGCGTCGGCGGAAAGGGTGGAGCCGTACCGCATGTTGTCGGCTTCGACGCCTTCTCCCTTCAAGATGAGATCGGCCTTGCTGATGGCATAGGTCTCCGGGTTGACTTCCTGTCCGTACAGATGGACGGACGCTTCCTTGCCGTGTTCCCCGGCAAGCTCCCAGAGCGTTTCCTCCGCCACGGTAAGCATCCCGCCGGTGCCGCACGCGCCGCCGTACACCAAATAGGTGCCAGACTTGACCTCATCGGCGACCGGGAGGAAGACGAGGCGCGCCATGAGCTGCACCACGTCCCGGGGCGTGAAGTGCTCCCCAGCCTCTTCGTTGTTCTCCTCGTTGAAACGCCGGATCAGTTCCTCGAAGACCGTGCCCATGCGGTGGTTGTCCAGCCCCTCCAGGCCCACAGAGCCGTCGTCATTGAGGACGGGCCGGGGACTGAGATTGATCGAGCTGTCCAGGAACTTCTCCAGCAGGAATCCCAGCGCGTCCGCTTCCACCAGGGTCGGGATCTGGTTGCGGAACTTGAATTTCTCCAGAACCTCCTGGACGTTGGGCGAGAAGCCGTCGAGGTATGACTCGAAGTCGGCTCGCAACTGCTGGTGCCGCCTGCGGGATGTCAGGTCGCGGAGCCGGAAGGGGGACGTGTTGTAGAAGGCTTCGCCGGAGGCTTGGCGCAACGCTCGGTCCTGGTTCGTGATGCCGGCGGCATCCAACTGCTCTTTCATCCGGAGCACGGCGTCCTTCGTCGGTTCCAGAACCGCGTCGAGGCGCCGGATAACGGTCATGGGCAGGATGACGTCACGGTACTTTCCCCGCACGTAGACATCGCGCAACACGTCGTCCGCGATGCTCCATATGAAGCTGCTGATGTTCAGGTCGCTCACAGGATCCTCTCCGCTGTCGGCGTGTGGCGGTTGGTTTGGGGCTTCGTCGCCACCTCCCACATTCCTCAATATAGCGGAGCCGAGCCTCCCGAACCAACTCGTCCTGCTGCGTCCTGTTGTTCGCCATGGAGTCGACACGGTCAGCCGCTGCCGGGGGCAACGCTCCACGGTCCCGGTCGACAGCAACGTCGCTTGCAGGCAAGGACCCGAGGAGTTTCTTGATTTGAGGAGGATGAGTGGGCCCACCTGGACTCGAACCAGGGACCTACCGGTTATGAGCCGGTGGCTCTAACCAACTGAGCTATGGGCCCGGAAACGATCTGCGCGCCAAATGATCCGCACGCGAGTTGCACGCGAAAGGAAGCAGCCCGTCGATGCCCCATGGCAGGGCCGCCTCCTACCCTTCCATGAAACTCTTGAGCCTCTTGCTTCTACTAGGATGGCGCAGCTTGCGCAAGGCTTTGGCCTCGATCTGGCGGATGCGTTCGCGCGTCACCGCGAACTTGTGCCCGACTTCCTCCAGCGTGTGGTCGGACTTCTCGCCGATGCCGAAGCGCAGCCTCAGAACCTGCTCCTCGCGTGGCGTCAGGGTGGCCAGCACCTTGCGGGTCTGCTCTTCGAGGTTGAGGCTGGAGACCGCGTCGGACGGGGTCGCCACCCGCTTGTCCTCGATGAAATCGCAAAGATGGCTGTCCTCGTCCTCGCCCACCGGGGTTTCCAGGGAAATGGGCTCCTTGGCGATCTTGAGCACCTTGCGCACCTTCTCCAGCGGGATCTCCATCTTGGTGGCGATCTCCTCCGGAGTGGGCTCCCGGCCGATCTCCTGCACGAGGTAGCGGGAGGTGCGGATGAGCTTGTTGATGGTCTCGATCATGTGCACCGGGATGCGGATGGTGCGTGCCTGATCGGCGATGGCGCGGGTGATGGCCTGGCGGATCCACCACGTGGCATAGGTGGAGAACTTGTACCCGCGCTGGTACTCGAACTTCTCCACCGCCTTCATGAGACCGATGTTGCCCTCCTGGATGAGGTCGAGGAACTGGAGGCCGCGGTTGGTGTACTTCTTGGCGATGCTCACGACCAACCGGAGGTTGGCTTCGATCAACTGCTTCTTGGCGAAGTCCGCGCGGACCTCGCCCTCTTGGATAGATCGCACCCGCTGCCGGATCTCTTCCTCCGACATCTCCAGACGCTGCTGCGTCCCTTCCACGTCCGCGATGGCCTGGCGAATGCCCTCCTGCATCTCCTTGACCGCCTTCAGGCTCATCCGGAACGTCCCGACGGTCTTACGCCAGTTGTCCTTGCCGTCGTCGCCCGCCGCCACTTCGAGGATCTCCCTGGCGGTCTTTCCGGTCTCCCTCTCGTACCGCTGCAGCCGCCTCTTGGCGGACTCGATGCGATGCAGTTCCCTCTTGAGCCTGTCCACCATCGCGTCGATCTGGAGCCGGTTGAGGCCCAACGCCTTGAGCCGCTTGAGAATCCTCGTGCGGCACCGGATCGACTGTCGCTCCAACTCTTCCCGTACGGCCGCCGCATTGCGCTTGCGCAACTTCTGTCGCACGGCGTCGAATTCGCCCGCTGCCTGGCGCAGCTTGTCGATCTGTTCCAGCACGCGCTGACAGTGCACCTCCTCCTCCGCGACGTCCGCCTCGGCTTCCACCCCCTTGATCACTTCGTGCACGCGGACCTCGCCCTGCTCGAGCCTCTCCGCGATATCGAGCACGTGCTGGACCGCGACGGTACAGGAGAGTGCGTGGTCCGCCACGACCCCCTCGCCTTCCTCTATCCGCTTGGCGATCTCCACCTCACCGTCCCGGCTGAGCAGCGACACGTTGCCCATCTCCCGCAGGTACATGCGCACGGGATCGCCGGTCTTGCCGGCCACGTCCGCGTCTCCGCCGTCGAGCTCCACCTCCCCCTCCTCGGGCTCGTCGTCCGGGACATCCTCCGCCTGCCCGGTCAACGCCATGCGCGAGTTCGCATCCACCACTTCGATGTCCATCTCGCCGAAAATGGACATGACGTCGTCAAGCTGCTCGGGCGAGACGGTGTCGGCCGGCAGCATGTCGCTCACCTGATCGTAGGTCAGATAGCCTCGTTCCTTGCCGAGGTCGATCAGCCGCTTGACATCCTCTTCCCGCTTCGTCAGGCGAGTCCGCGATGTCACCCGGGGGGTGTTGGCCGGCGTCGTGTCTACAAGCCCGGCACCGCGCGTTCCAAGCGGAGTTTCTTTTGCATGACCTCCTGCCATTGCCGCATCCTCTCTTTCTTGGCAGCGTCATCGCGGGTCTCTTCGGCTACGCGAATCGCTCTGCACAACTCCCGATCGAGCCGGTTCAGATAACGCCTTTTCAAAAACAGGAGACAGTCCCGGGTCATTCGCTCACGCTCGCTCTCGGCGAACTCCTGTCCTTGCAACACGAGCCCCGTCACCTCGGAGGCCAGCTCCGGCGACAACCCCTCGGTCAAGGCTCCCACTTCCAACTCCCCGTCGTCCCCCGCGTTCGCGAACATCCGCCGGATCACCTCGCTCCACTTCCCGCTCACGAGCTTGTCCATGGGCTCCCGGCGCAGCGCCGTCACCACGGCCGGAAACCGTAGCATCAGCGCCACCAGCGACACCTCCGCGCGGTCGTCCGGGAAGGTCCAGCGGTCGGCCCCGCGCGGCATCGGACGGCCCGCGCCGCGGCGCTCGTTCCCGGCCGGCCGAGCGCCGGCCGCCGGGCCGCCGCCGGCATGCCGGCGCAACGACTCTTCGCGCACCCCCAGCAGGTCCGCCGCGCGGCGCGCCAGCAGATCGCGGTCGTTGGGGTTGGTCACCTTGGCCAGGATCCTGCTGACCTCGGCGGCCGAGCGGCTCTTGCCCTCGAGGCTCGTACCGTGGCGTTCGCGGAGCCAGTCCAGGTAGAAGTCCACGATGGGCACGGCGCGCTCCAGCACACTCTCCAGCGCGTCCTTCCCGTGGGCCCTGACGAACGTGTCCGGATCCTCGTTCCCCGGCAGAAAGGCCGCTTGCCCCCACAGGCCCGCCTGCTGGAACACCTCGACGCTGCGCGCGGCGGCGGCGCGGCCGGCGGCGTCGCCGTCGAACAGCGCGGTCACGTTGCGCGTGTAGCGCGCCAACACGCGCAGGTGATCCACGGTCAGGGCCGTGCCCAGGGTGGCCACCGCGTGGGCGACGCCGTACTGCGCGAGGGAGAGCACGTCGAGATAGCCCTCCACCACCACGACCCGATCCGCGGCGCGAATGCCGTCCCGGGCCTGCTTCAGGCCGTAGACCTGAGCGCTCTTGTGAAACAGCGGCGTCTCCGGGGAATTGAGGTACTTGGGCGCGCCCTCGCCGAGGACCCGTCCGCCGAAGCCCACGATCTTGCCGCCCGGCTCGGTGATGGGAAAGATCACCCGGTCGAAGAAACGATCGCGGAACCGGCCCCGCTCCCGCTCCACCAGGAGGCCCGCCGCCGCCGCGTCCGCCGGCACCGCGCCCATGCGCCGCAAGTGGGACGCCAGGCCGTCGCCCCGTGGCGCGAAGCCGAGATTGAAACGCGGCCACAGGGATTCGTCGACGCCGCGCTTCTGAAGGTAGTGGCGCGCCGGGGTACCTCGGGCGGGATCCAGCAGCAGACCGTGGTACCACGCCGCCGCCTGCTCGTTCAGGCGGAAGAGGTCGCCGCGCCGGTTGCCCCCCGACCCCGACTGCTCGATGGGGATGCCGTAGCGTTCCGCCAGCCGCTCCACGGACTCGGGGAAGGTGAGCCCGTCGTAGAGCATGACGAACTTGAAGACGTCGCCCCCTTCGCGGCAACCGAAACAGTAGAAAACGCCCTTCTCCTCGTTGACCGTGAAGGAGGGGGTCTTCTCCGAATGGAAGGGACACAGCCCCGAGTAGTTCTGGCCGGCCTTCTTGAGGGTGACGTAGTCGGAGACCACCTCCGCGATGGAGGCTCGTGCGCGAACCTCTTGAGTGGTCTGATCGGAGATCATGCCCCGCCCCGTGAGTCACTCGACGCGGACCCCGGGTTCCAGGGGCCGGGCCACGTGAAGGTTGCGCCCATGGAGGTCACCGCGGCCCCAACGCCGTAAAGGGGTCCCACCAACGCGGCCGTTCCCAACGGCTGCTGCAGTTTCTGCGGAACCCATGACTGGGAAATGGCGACGAAGAGGACGACTCCCACGAATACCGCCCCCTTGGAGCCGCCCACCAGGAGGCCCCCCAAGCGGTTGAAGCCGCTGAGAAAGAAGCGGTCGGCGGATCGGTGGAGCAGGTGCCCCACCCAGTTGAGTCCGATGTAGGCCAGAAAGAAGAGAACGAGGAAGGCGAGGATGTTCAGGATAAGCGGAGAGTAGGGCCAGGAATCGACCCAGATGGATGCCTGATCGTAGTACCGTACGGCGACGATGAAGCCAACCGAAAGGCCCAGCAAGGCGAATACCTCCCGGAACAGTCCCTTGGCGTAGCCCCTGACGGCAAACACGCACAGGACTGCTGCCAACACTGCGTCTACGATGTTCACAATGGCCTATGGGGTGTCACCGGAGTCCGCTCCCCGCCAGGATCCACCATGGATCGCGCGGAGCCGCCTCGGGTCGAACTCACCCGGCCCGTGCCATTGCGGAGTCCGAAACTCCCAGTCGCAGTTACGTAGGCCCTAGTACCACTGGTGGCTTCGGGCGCGCTTCATGGCACGCTTCTTGGCTGCGATGGCCTTCCTCTTACGCTTGACGCTCGGCTTCTCGTAATGTTCCCGCTTGCGCAGTTCGGCCAGAATTCCGGCCTTCTCGCACTGCTTCTTGAAACGCCGGATGGCGCTCTCGATCGACTCGTTTTCCTTGATTCGAACACCTGTCATAGGTTGTTTCCACTCCTTGGGTCTGTCGAACTATAGCCAATCAGTCACCCAAGTCAAGCCCGGAAGACGCTTTCGAGACCGCCCTCCAATCCACCGGCGCAAGCGCATGGATGAAGAATTCCCGGTTGCCCTTCGGGCCCAGCAGCGGGGACGGAATCACCGGGCGCCGCTCCAGGCCGAGGGCGTCCGCCGCCGCCTCGATCTCGCCGATGACGCGCCGGTGCTCTTCCTCCGAACGCACCACTCCGCCCTTCCCGACGCGGCCCTTGCCCACCTCGAACTGCGGCTTGATGAGCGCCACGACGTCGAACGGCGGCTTGAGCAAGCGGCACACCCGCGGGAGCACGAGCCGTAGCGATATGAACGAGACGTCCACCACCGCGAGGTCCGGCGTCTCGGCCAATGCGTCCGGCTCGAGATGACGGATGTTGGTGCGTTCCAGCACGGTGACGCGCGGGTCCTGCCGCAGGCGCCAGTCGAGCTGGCCGTAACCCACGTCCACCGCGTGTACCCGCGCCGCGCCGTGGGCCAGCAGGCAGTCGGTGAACCCTCCGCTGGAAGCGCCCACGTCCAGCGCCACGCGCCGCGCCGGGGTCACCTCGAAGCGCGCCAGGGCGGCTTCGAGCTTCTCGCCGCCGCGGCTCGCGTAACGGGCGGCGGCCTTCAACCGGAGATGCGCGTCGCGCCGCACCTGGGTGCCGGCCTTGGTCACCGGCGCATCGTTCACCAACACCGCCCCCGCGAGAATGTAGCGCTGCGCCTCCTCGCGGCTGCGCGCCAGCGAAGACTCCACCAGCAGGCGGTCGAGGCGTTCCTTGCCGGCCGTCAATCCTCATCCTCGACCAGCTCCCGCAGGCGCGAGCGCCCTTCGGAATCCTTGGTGAGCACCTCGATGCGCCGCTCGACCTCGCCGAGTTTGTGGTTGCAGGACTGCACCAGGCGCACGCCTTCCTCGAAGGTGGCCAGCGATTCCTCGAGGTTCAACTCGCCGCTCTCGATGCGCTCCACCACCTTCTCGAGGGCCTGCAGACACTCCTCGAAGCTGCGTTCGTCCCGCGCCTGCGGCGTGCTCTCGTCCTGAGACATTCCGATCCCCCCAAGGAAACGCTGATCCGTCTTGATGGCGCCCTGCCCCTTCGCCCCGAGCGTAGCGAAATCGAAGGACGCCGACCCTCCTACTCCTCCACCTCTTCCACCCGGCAGACGGCCCGCCCCGCGGCGAAGTCCACCCGCACCTGCTGGCCCTTGCGCAGAGTCGCGGCGTCCTTGACGATGCGCCCCCCCGGGACATCGTAGACGATGCTGTAGCCGCGCCGCAGCACCGCCAGCGGATCGACGCCGCCCAGCCGTCCGGCGAGATGGCCCAGGCGTTCCCGCGCGCGCAGCACCGCATCCTCCTGGCGCCGCCACAACCGCAGCGACAATTCGTCCAGGCGCATCTGTCCCTGCCGCAGCCCGCGGCCGGGATCCGCCAGCCGGCGCGCCCAGTAGCGCAGATTCTCGCGCCGGCGCTCCTGACGGCTCTCGGCGCCGCGCCGCAGCCGGCGCGTCCACAGCGCCACGCGCTCCTCCAGCTCGCGCCGCCGCGGAAGGATCATCTCGGCGGCGGCCGTGGGCGTGGCCGCGCGCTGGTCGGCCACGAAGTCCGCGATGGTCACATCGATCTCGTGGCCCACCGCGGACACGATCGGCGTGCGCGCCGCGGCGATGGCCCGCGCCACCGGCTCCTCGTTGAACGCCCAGAGGTCCTCCAGCGAACCGCCGCCGCGGCCGACGATCATGACGTCGACGACGCCGGTCTCGTCCAGTTCCCGTATTCCTCGTGCGATCTCCAGGGCGGCGCCCTGGCCCTGCACCGTCGCCGGGCGGATGATCACCCGGCGCTCCGGGAACCGTTCGCCGATGATGCTCAGCATGTCGCGCACGGCCGCGCCCTGAAGCGAGGTGACGATGCCGATGGTACGCGGCAGGAACGGCAGCGGCTTCTTCCGTTCGGTCTCGAACAGGCCTTCCTGCCACAGGCGCCTCTTCAACTGCTCGAAGGCGACGGTCAGCGCGCCCTTGCCGCGCGCTTCCACTTCCACGGCGTAGAGCTGGAGCGCGCCGCGCACCGTGTACAGGCCGACCCGGCCCGAGCACACCACCTCCATGCCGTCTTCCAGACGGAAGCGCAGCCGCTCCGCGTTGCGGCGGAACAGGACCGCCGCGATCTGCGACTGGGAGTCCTTGAGCGTGAAGTAGACGTGCCCCGACGGAGCGAAGCGCGCGTTGGACACTTCCCCGGCCACCCACAAGGCATCCAGGCCGGACTCCAGCCGGTCCCGGATGATCTCGTTCAGCTCGCTGACCGTGAGGACCGCGGCCGGCTGCGCCACGGTAGGATGGTCGAAAGGACGCGACATCGGGGGCCGCGGCTCAGGTCTTTTCCTTCGGCGCTCCGGTGAGGCCGCGGAACATCTCCCAACCCTTGAGCAGCTCCAGCGCGCGTCCGATCTCGGGGTCGTTCCGGAGCCGCTGTGCGAAGTCGTCGAGCGGGGCGGCGCTCTCCGGCTGCGTTGTCGCCGACGCGCCGGCCTCCGACTCCGCCGCCTTGCCCGAGGAAGGAGTCTCGGCGGCGGCCGGCCTTGCCTTGGGATCCGTGACGATGTCCGGCTTGATGCCGACCTCGTGTATCGACCGCCCCTTGGGCGTGAAGTACTCCGCGGTGGTCAAGCGCAGGGCCGAGCGGTCGTCGAGCGGCAGGATGGTCTGCACCGACCCCTTCCCGAATGTTTGCGTACCCAGGATTAGCGCACGCTTGTGGTCCTGCAGCGCCCCGGCGACGATCTCCGACGCGCTGGCGCTGCCGCCGTTCACCAGCACCACCATGGGAAAGTGGGTCCGGGAGCCGTCACGCGTGGCCGAGAATTTCTGCTTGTTCTGGCTGCCGCGCCCTTCGGTGTAGACGATCAGGCCGGAATCGAGGAACAGGTCCGAGACTCCGACCGCTTGACTGAGCAGTCCTCCAGGGTTGTTGCGCAAGTCGAGCACCACTCCCTTGAAGGAGCCATCCCCGGGTTGGTGCTCGGCCATGGCGTCGATCAGGTTCTTGCTGGTGCGGTCCTGGAACTGGGCGATGCGCATGTAGAGGAAACCCGGCTCGAGCACGCGCGCGCGCACGCTGCTGACCTCGATGACGGCGCGCACCAAGGTGAACGTGAGCAGCTTGCCCTCGCCCTTCCTTCGCACCAGCAGGGTGACGCTGGAGTCCTCGGGTCCGCGCAGCCGCCTGACGGCCTGGGTCAGGGTCATGTCCTCGGTGGTCTCGTCGTCGATGCCGACGATCTGATCACCTGGCTGCAAGCCGGCGCGCGCCGCGGGGGTGTCCTCTATGGGCGACACCACGGTCAGGAGTCCGTCGCGCACGGTGATCTCCACGCCCAGACCGCCGAAGCGCCCTTCGGTCTCGGTCTGGAGCACACGGTAGGAATCCTCGGTCAGGTAGCTGCTGTGGGGGTCCAGGGATTCCAGCATGCCCTTGATGGCGCCGTCGACCAGCTTGTCGGTCTCCACCTCCTTCACGTAGTTCCGTTGCACGATGGCGAGGATGTTCGCGAAGTTCTCCAGGCTGTGATAGGCGCCGGAGTCCACGGCCGAGACCCGTGGTACGGCCAGCCCGGCCGCGAACAGGACCCAACCCAAGGCCCAGAACCACCCGGACACGCGCCGCTTTCGATTCCACAGCTTCATCGTATCGTCTCCTCCCGACGACTCCGTCTATTTCTTTCCTCTGGCCACCGCCCGCGCCCGCCGGAACCAGGGGAGCGGGTCCACCGGCTTGCCGTTCCTGCGCATCTCGAAATAGAGGCGCGACCGGCCGGACGAAGGGTCGTCACCGACCCGAGCGATGCGTTCACCCCGCTCCACGCGGTCGCCCACGGACTTGGCCAACTCCGCAAGGTGGCCGTACACAGTGTAATAGCGTTTTCCGTGGTCGAGGATAAGCATCTTTCCGTAACCCGGCAAGCGATCCGCGAACAGGACCCGGCCGTGCTCCACCGCCCGGATCTCGGCTCCCGGCGACGCGGCGATGTCGACGCCGGGGCGGTGCACGTCCACGTCCAGGTCGGGGTGCTTGTGGATGCCGAACCCGCTGACGATCCTGCCGTCCACGGGCAAAACCACACCGTCGGCGGCGGTGTCCGCCGGGCGCGCCACGGGTGCGCGGCCTTCCTCCTCTGAACCGCGGATGATGCCTTCCAGACGGCGCGCCGCCTCCTGCAGCTCCCGCAAGGCGCGGCCTCGGAGCTCGCGCTCGCGCCGTAGTGCCCGCAACGTCCCCTCTCTGTGCGCGCGCTCCTTCCTCAGCTCCCCGCGCAGCGCCGCCACCTCGTCCCGCTCGCGCGCGAGCGCCCGGCGGCGGGCCTGCACCGTTGCCTGCAGGTCCCGGCTGCGCCGGAGGTTGTCCGCCAGCCGCCCGATCAGCGCCTGGTCCTGGCCCAGCACGGTCTCCAGCAGACGCTTGCGCCGCATCAGCTCCGGCACCGACAACTTGCCGTTGAGCAGCACGAAGGGCGTTCCCCCCCGTTGCCACTTGTAGAGCGCCCGCGCCCGCTGCACCAGCGTCCGGCGCCCCTGCGCCAACGCTGCCTCGGCTTCGTCCGCCGCCCGCGCCGCCTCTTCCACCTCGCGCTCGCGCCGCTTGAGGCGCCCGTTCAGGGTCTTGAGCCGGCGCGAGCGGCGCTCCAGGGCAGTCTCGAGCTCGTCGAGCACCTCCAGCACCGACGATTCTCCCCGCCGGACCTTGTCCAGGGCGGCTCTTCCCTCGACGATACGTTCCTTCAGTTCCGCCAGCTCTCCCTCGTCCTGCGCCCGGGCCGGCGCCGGCAAGCCCAGGCACAAACACAGGCCGGCCGCCGCCGCGACGCGGCCGGCGACGAGCATAGCCTTGGTGAAACGTGACCGGAACATTTGCCTTCGGGACGCGGGGGTCAGGCCAGGAAACGCTTCACCGACAGCACGCTGCCGGCGGTCCCCAGAAGCCACCCCAGGAAAAGCAGCTCCATGCATTGCCACGAGTTGAGGAAAGTAAACTGAACACCGGCCGCCAGCGCACCGAACGGGGCCAACAGGTCCGCGCCGAGGAGAGCGAACGCCGCCCGCAGCAGCCCAAGGGCGAGGCCAGCACCCACCAGCCCCTGGATCATTCCCTCGATGACGAATGGGGCCTTGATCAATCCCGTGCCGGCGCCCACCAGTTGCATGATCTCGATCTCGTCCTGCCGCGCCACGATGGCCAGCTTGATGGTGCTGCCGACGATCAGAAAGGCCACCAGGAACACGACCCCGCCGAGCACCCACTTGAGCCACTCCATGCCCACCAGCAGGAGCCGCAGCCGTTCCAGCCAGGCCTCGGGATACTCCACCTCCCGGACTCCCTCCAGGGCACCCAGCCGTTGCACCAGCCCCGCCACGGCAGCACTCGAGCGGTAGCCGGCGCGCAGCTCCAGTTCCAGGGACGCCGGCAGCATCGCCGGGTCCAGACCCTCCAGTATCCCCGATTGCGAGCCCAGCGCGCTCTCGAAATCCTCCCACGCCTGCTCCCGGGAAACATAGCGCGCGGCGCCCACCTCCGGGTAGCTCTCCACCTTCGCCCGCAGGCCCGCCGCCGCGGGCGCGTCCACCTCTTCATCCAGATAGGCGAACACGTGGAGGTCCTCGCCCCACCCGCGCACCAGTTGACCGAGGTTCTGCTGGATCAGCAGGAACCCGCCGAACACCAGCAGGGTCATGGCCATGACGCCGGCGGTCAACAAATGGGTCCAGAAGAGTTCCTTCAGGCTCCGGACCACGCGTCCGGTCACGAATGCGGCGTGGGGGAGTTTCATGGCGCGGAGGCCGCCGGTTCCAGGTCCGCGCGCCGCAGCAGCCGGCCCTGGTGCATCAGCAGGACGCGGCCGTCGAAGCTGCGCAACAGACGCGGGTCATGGGTGGCGATGAGCACGGTGGTGCCTTCCTCGTTGATGCGCGCGAAAAGCCGCAGGCTCTCCGCCGCCCTCTCGGGGTCCAGGTTCCCGGTGGGCTCGTCCGCCAGCACGATCTCGGGCTCGTTCACCAGGGCGCGCGCAATCGCCACCCGCTGCTGTTCGCCGCCCGACAGGGCCGGCGGCAACACGCCGTACTTGTCCTTCAGCCCGAGCTCGGAGAGCAGCCGGAAGGCCCGGCGCCGGCTCTGGCGCCAGGAAACGCCGACAACGTCCGCCGCCAGCGAGACGTTCTCCAGCGCGGTCATGTGCGGGATGAGCTTGAAGTCCTGGAAAACGAGTCCCAGCTTCCTGCGGTAAGCCGCCAGTCCCGGCCCCTTCAGGCGCGTGATGTTGCGTCCGTTGACGAGAATCTGGCCCTCGGAGGCCTGCTCGGAACGGAACAGCAACCGCAGCAGCGTGGACTTTCCGGCGCCGCTGGGACCGCACAGGAACAGGAACTCGCCCGCCTCCACCTGGAACGTGATGTCCTTCACTCCCGCGTTATCCGGCAGATACGTCTTGGACACGTTGTGGAGCTGAATCATGGACATCGGAGGAGGCCCCTGAGAAAGCCGCAAAAACCACGAAATCCACCTTGACATCCCCGTTGGACGGCTGATAACGTGGCGGAAATACGCCTTATTGTCGGTTTAGGAGCTTTCTGAAGCAGGTTACCACTAAACCGGTTCTGGAACAAAAAGGAAACCACGGGACACCACACGCACGAGGACCGACCGCACGAGGAGTTTCACGCCATGAAAATTCTTTTCGTCAATCCGCGCTTTCCGAACTCCCTGTGGCGGCTGACCGGTATCACCGACATCCTGCCGCAGCGTTGCGCGCAGACGCCGCTGGGGCTCCTCACCGTGGCCGCGCTGACGCCGCCGGATTTCGACGTGGAGCTTCGGGACGAGAACGTCAGGCCGCTTGAGTTCGAGACCGACGCCGACGTGGTGGCCATCGCCTGCTGGAGCATCCAGTACGGCCGCGCCCGGCGCATCGCGGAGGCGTTTCGGAAGCGCGGGAAGATGGTGGTGGCGGGCGGTCCGTACCCCTCCCTGTGTCCCGAGCGCTTCACCGACGGGCTGTTCGACGTGGTCTTCGACGGCGAAGTGGAGATCACCTGGCCGCAGTTCTGCGACGACCTCCGGACCGGCACTTGCAAGCCACTCTACAAGCAGGAGGGCAACGTCGACATTTCGCTCTCGCCGGTGCCGCGGGTGGACCTGGCTTCCCGTGAAGACTACCTCTACTACTTCCTGCAGACCACTCGGGGCTGTCCCTTCAAGTGCGAGTTCTGCGACATCATCATTACCGACGGACGGGTGCCGCGCACCAAGAGCGTGGAGCAGGTGCTGGCGGAGATCCGGGCGGTGGAGTCCGTCGGCGGCATACACATCAGTTTCTCGGACGCCAACCTCATCGGCAACATGCGCTACGCCGAGGAGTTGCTCACCGCGGTGGCGGAGTACGGCCGTGAAAACAACTACCCGATCAACTTTTCTGCCGAGATGACCATCAACGTGGCGGAGAAGCCCAGGCTGCTCCAGTTGCTGCACGACGCCAACTTCACGAGCATGTTCCTCGGCATCGAGTCGCCGCGGGTGGCGAGCCTCAACGAGACCCAGAAGCGGCAGAACACCACCTCGCCGCTGATGGAGAGCATCCGCAAGATCCAGTCCCACAACATGGCGATCCTGGCGGGCATGATCGTCGGCTTCGACAACGACGACACGGACATCTTCAAGGAGCAGTTCGATTTTCTCCAGGAGGCCGGCATCGCCTTTACCACCAGCGGCGTGCTGACGGCCATCGAGAAGACGCCCCTTTACGAGCGCCTGGAGAAGGAAGGCCGGCTGATCCCCTACGACTCCGCGCAGATGAAGGGGCACGGCTCCGCCGACCTGAACTTCGTTCCCAAGCTGATGACCGTCGAGCAGGTCCAGCAGGGCTACAACTGGCTGATCCGGAGCCTCTACAAGTACGAAAACTACGGCGCGCGGCTGGCCACCGGGGTGAGGGCATTCCGGCCGGAGTACGTGCGCCGGGGCCGGGGAAGCAAGATCAATCGGGAGGTCCTCGGGATCCTGACCAACACTTTCCGGCACTACATCTTCACCACCGACAGCGTCCGGCGCCGCTTCTTCCTGAAGACCCTGCGGCAGATCATGTGGCCCCACCCCAGCTTCGAGAAGCTGGACTACGCCATCAGCTACATGATCTCGGAAAAACACTTCCACGACTACGTGGACAAGGCCCACGGCGACCCCGAGACGGTGGCCGGCGGGCCGTTCGTGGAAAGCGCCACGGTGGAGCAGACCTGGGGCGAGCTGAGCAAGGAATACCTGAGAAAGCTGAAACGGGAAGTCTACCCCGGCGCCATGCGCTGGGTGTGGATGCGGCGCCGGCTGCGCCACGCCGTGGCGGTGCCGGAGGCGTTCCTCAAGGACCAGGTGGGGCAGCGGCTGAGCCACTTCCTCTCCGACCTCGGCATCGACGTGGTGCCGGTGGCGAGCGCCGCCCTGTCACGCATCCAGGACAAGGCCGACGTGCTGGTGCTGCCCATCCTCAACAAGATGCTCAAGGGCCGCGAGGAGTTGCAACAGGCGGTGGAGCACCTGACCGAGGAGTCCCAGAAGGAAATCAAGCGCTTCCGCAAGGTGATCCACTTCCCCATGGACCAGGGAGACGGCGCCGCCCTGGAAGCGTTCGCCCGCCTCGGCCTGCTGTACACGGGCCGGGTAGAGAGGGTGCAGCGGGCGTACGTCAGAGCGTTCCAGTAGAAGTAGACCCCCGGCTGATTGCCGGCTTTCCTTTAACGCCCTCGCCACGCTCTTTACGAGCATGCAGGCGTGCGGCCACTTTGAGGACTCCGACGAAAGCCAGTCCTCGAAGTACTTTCTCTACAACCCTACCCAATTCTCCTGATCATCCATCACTTGGAGGATTTCGGGCCAAGTAAGCGTCCTTATCCTCCTGACCGCGTCCCGGGTGGGGAACCTTACCTGCTGCGGAACCTGAACCACCCAGTCGCCGTCAACGGGACCAGCGCCATCCCATTCGACGAAGACCCGACGACCCATTTCGCCATCGGGATGGGCATCTGCCGGGGGAACGAGCGGCTCCCAGTCGCCGTCTCCGATCGCTGTGCCTGTGACCTCGCCAACGCGGCCAAAACGCCTCCCCGGCAGATGAACGACGATGTGGTGACCCACTTCAATCGCTGCCAGACAAACCCGCGCACGTTGCCAGGGCGTGCTTTCCGTAGGGCCCTCCAGCAGGAATTCCCGCGGAGGCCACCCAACGGCTACGCAGTTGTTTTCCAACCAGCACTGCCACAAGCCGGGATGGCGATTTTCCCTGCAAAAGAATTTCCATACGGGCACTTCCAGCACCTCCTTTTCGCGTAGTTCTCTCTCATCGGCAGGTCACGGGCGCATTGTGGCTCAAGACGGGGTCACGGCGCTACCGTACTAATACAATCAGTACTCAGTCCTGACTTGCGACAGACCTGACTTGGTGTATAATTGCGCCATGAGATCACCGACCCGAGAAGTTCGAGACACCATACCACGGCTCCAACAGATCGTCCCCCATATGCGCGATCAGTTGACGGGCCTGCGCGACGGATCAACATTCGAGCACGCTCGACGGCGTTATGCGGGGACGGTCGACCGACTGGATTCCCAAGGGCTGGGACGGCGAACCGCCAGTCGCGTGGGGGATCGAGACCAGTATTGGTCGCCAACGCGTGACGTGCTGGATGAGGCCATGCGCCTTGGATTCGTCGAGCGCCAGCCGCTCCCCTCGTCACGCCGATACGTGGACGCGCATCGGCACCGTCAGTACACCCTTACTCAACTGGGCCTTCTAGCCGCAGAGGAAGCCGAGACAGACGTGGCGGCTTTCTGCGACCGAATAGCTGCTTCCGTATACGGCAACCATCGCTACTTTCGTGCCTTCATTGACACCCTGCGGGACGGGCCGATCGGCTGCCCGGAGGTCACGGAAGGCGAAGTCGAGGAATCACGCCGCACGGGCAAGGACACCGAACATTGGGTCGAGATCGCAAACCAACGAATTTCCCGCCAGACGACCTGCGACGATCAAAAGGTTCGAATCCGCGAAACCATCGTCGCCGTTGTGCGACAGCGGTTCGGGCGGACGCCTGCGCGGCTCCCGACGAACAAGCAAATGGCTGAGGCGCTTAATGACGCCTACATCGAAGCCGCTCTTCGCCTCCGTGGCCTTTCGATCGGTGCTATCGACCTGAAGGTCATGAAGAAGTGGGGTTCGCAACTGATGCTGTTGGACGAGTCGCGGTACGTTCCCGCCTTCACGGGGCAGAACATCATCTGGCTTGCCGCGGACGTCAGCGACAACGGCGATGTCCGCATACGGCGCAGGACACTACGGAACCATGAACGCCCGGTAGCCAAGGCAGTCGTCGCCGCCTACAACACCCAGGCGGGCACAGAAGAGACCAGCCTTAGAGCACCGTATCTTCCAATCTACCGCGTCCGCGCACAAGCCGCTTTCGAGTGTCAGGTCACACGCGCTCTCGTCGACCTCGTCATCGAGCGACTGGCATCCGGCTCCGTTCCTGACCCACAAAGTCAACTCTGGCTTCACCTCGGGACGACACGACAGCCTGAATCGGAGCCTGTCTATCGACGCGGCGGCAATCGACGATACGAGATCACAATCCAGTCCCCAAACATCTGAAAGGAGACCCTTATGGCAGTTGACGCACTCGACCACATGGAAGAAGCGTGGAATCTGGAAGGCAATCCGTTTCCGGCGGAAGCTATCAACACCCAAGACGCCCCCTATTCCCCGACCGTGTTCGGTGAGGAGGCCCAGGAGTTCCGTCGGAAGCTCGTCCGCGGCTCCGTTCGCGGCAACGTAAACATCGGGTTCCTCTGGTCGCAAGGCGCTCACGTGGACACCGGTTTCGGCAAGACGACCTTGATGCGTGAGATCACGAAGGAGATCAACCACGACCTGGGTGTCGACACCCTCACGAAGGCGGGCATCCGCGCAGACAAACAGGTCCCCATAGCGGCCGCCTTCTCCAATCTGAACAACCTCAACGCGTCCGGGCTTTACCCGGTGCTCTTCAACGCGGCTCTCGATCTCACCCGATCGGCGGCCGGGAGCACGACCGTGCTCGACCAGGCCAGGGCACGTATTGTGGAAGACCTGGGCACTGCCGACCCCGCCCGTCTTTCCGGTCGCGTTACTGATACATGGCTCAACATCTGCGGCACTGCGCCGCCGTTGCGTCCCGAAGTGGTAAGCGCCTTTGCAAACGACGGATCTCAAGGGGTGAAGGTTGCCTTGGGGACGGTGTCCGCGACCGCCCGTCTTCGCAACGGACTCCACTATCTCGACTTCGCCCTTGCTGCACTCGCCGCAGCCGGTATCGATCACCTGTATCTTATGATCGACCAGTTGGAAGATCTTGCAACCACTCGCACCATCACTGCTGCAAAGCGCTCTCGGGAGATCGGGCGCATCCGCGACATGCTGGAAGGCCCTCCCTATGCCAACAGGGTCCACTTCATTTTCACGTTCCACCACCGTGCAGCACAGGTCCTTGAACGATTCTGGGTGGAGAATCGGCTACCGCCATTCGAGACCTCGCCCAGCAATGTTGCATCTGTTGTAGTGCTCCGTGGACTCAAGGACGACGCTCAGGTGTCGGACCTGCTACGCGTGTACCTGGAGGAACAACGCGAGGGCCAGATTGAAGACGATCTGCTTCCCTTCGACACCGGAGCGATCACCGTACTCAGGGAGGTCTCCGAGGGTCGGGTGGGAATACTGTTGAACCGTGCAAGAGAGCTGCTCGACTTCGCCGCTGGGCAGGGTGCGCCACGCATAACTGGCGAATTTGCGTCCAAGTTCTTTGCAGGAACCGACACTGCTGACCCTGAACCTGGAAGCCACGACGGCAGCGGCCCCGAGGAAAGCGATATCGACGATCTCCTTCTCGGCACACGATGACGGGATCATGCCGCACGATCTCGATATCCTGGCCGAGTTCTCTCTGGACTCCTGGCTCCTGGCCCGGTCCGCTCTCGACACCCGCATGTCGCCAGTGGACGGGCGAGCCTGGGAGCAAGCCATCGGCGACCTCTTGCGGCGCCCTGGATTACCCAACCGCCAACGCGCTGGCTCGACGACCCTCTTCGGCGTTCAGGCGGCGTCCGGCGTGGCACAGGAGCTTGACGCATGTGCCGCAGGCGGCGGCACCCTATTGGTCGTGGAATGCAAATCACAGACCTTGGGCGTGACCAAGGCTGATGCAGCGTTGTTCCACGAAAAGACCCTGGACTTCTTTTACGCGGAGCCCGATCGGTTCGGCAAAGAGCATTGGTGGCGAGTCCTCGCGTCGGCTACTCCTGTTTCAGACAGTGTTCGGGCATTCTGCGTGAGTCTCGGGCTCGTTCTCGCTGAACCCAGTCTCTTGCCACTCCCTGTCGTGCTTCGGACCGCCTCTCGGCCGAGTGCTGACATGCATCTACGGGAGACGTTGCTTCAGGATGCGGTTCGCCTGGCAGAACGTGCCGTGGTGTCGTTGCAGGATAGATGGCGATACGACGCGCAAGCCAAGGAGATTCGTTTTCAGCCCAGGACTCTGTCTCCGAACGAAATTCAGGATCTCTTCTGGATACAGGAAGAGCTCGGTTCCGACATTCTCGACCTCTACGAAACTTACCGTCCCGGTTCGCTGGAACGTCGAGCCAACGAACTTCTACGGATGCTCCGTCCCACATGACTTCACTGCTGCGATCAAGTCCTTGGTTGCGAAGTGCGACCCGCGTGGAACGGCTCCAGCGGGCCTACGTCAAGGCTTTTCGATAGATCGGACAACGCGCGTACTCTCTCGGTGTACCGGTGAGTCGGGAGTTTATCCGTCAAGGCCCAAGCAATGCGCCTTTGAGCACAACTTCGTGACCGAGGCCGAGAATCCACGCCTCCTCCGTCTCGATGACGCCGCGCTGGGCCGGCGTGAGCCACGGAGCGCCGCCGAAGAGCGGCGCCAACCCCCCGACCGCGTCGAGTCGCGCGAACGCCTCCGCGTTCACCCGCACTTGCGCACAATCCAGGATTTCACCCTCGCGCCTGCGTTGTCCGACCTGATCCCTCAACAACGAAGGGTACACCTCGGCTATCACGGCCGGCGCCTCCGGTGTCCGGAGACCCGTTTGAAACGGCCAGACCACGGCGCGGCCGGCGATGCACCGGGCCTCCATCAACTGCTTCAGCGCCGGCAGGCCGAGCAAGACCTGCGAGCCGACGGAGCCGGTATAGGCCAATTGCCAAACGGTCTTCGAGCCCTTGGCGCATTTGTCCGCGGAGCGGCGTTCCGGCGGGTGGCATTCCCTCTCGGTGCGCTCCGATTCCTTCACCGGGATGGTCGGATAGGACCACTTGGCAGGGCGACCCCAGCACGGACCGCAACCCGGGTAGGCCGCGTTGATCTCGGCCGCAACATCGTAGCGTTTGTTGTCGTTGTCGGGTTGATCATCGACGCGTTCCGCCAGCCAATCCCAAAGGGCCAGGGCACATGCCCTGCCCGTCAGATGCGCGGCGACACCCTCCGGATAGCCGAAGGGGAAATCGAACCCCACCAGCGGGCGCCGGCCGGAGTCGAGTTCCTCCGCGATCAGACGCGCGAGGCGGCGCAGGGCACAGTGGCGGGTACGCGCGTACTCGGGTTCGCATACCGATACGCTGCCGCCGGCGACACGGGCGACAGCCCACCAGATTGCGTCCTTGGTGCGCTTCGCGGGACTCGGCTTGGATCGCGCCGACCAGTCGACGATGACGTGGGTGTGGAAGAGCGGTGATGGTTTGCGTGGAGCCGGCCTCGGGGATTTCCTGGAAACGGCCACTTGGGAACCTGGAACCGCCCGCCCTCAGTGCTTGCGGATCCGTTCGATCTGTTCGCGCACCGTGGCGGCGCTGCCGGAGTCCGGCGCCAGCTCCAGGAACCGCTCCAGGTCGGTCAGCGCGCCGGCGCCGTCGCGCAGCCGCAGCCTTAGCAGGCCCCGTTCGCGCACCTGCTCGGCGTCGTCGGGGTTGAGGATCACCAGTTGCTCCACCGCCCGGAGGCAGCGCGTCAGGTCCTGGCGGTTGGCGTAGATCAGCTTGATGTTGTTGAGCATGCGCTGGACGATGTGACGGGCGGACACCGCGGAAAGATATTCCGGCTGGACTTGCAGCCGGCCGCCGTAGAGCTTGTCGAGCAGGCCCTGGAGGTCGGCCGGCGAGAGGATGTCTCCGCCGTGGAAGGGATCCACGAGGATCTCCTGGCCGTCGCACTGAGCCTTCACCAGGAAGTGGCCAGGGAAACCTACCCCCCCGACATCGAGTCCGACGCGCCGGGCCACTTCCATGTACAGCGCCGACAGCGTGATGGGGATGCCGCGCTTGCGCGCCATGACCCGGTTGAGGAAGCTGTTCTCGGGATCGTAGTAGTCGTCCTCGTTACCCTCGAAACGTTCCTGCTTGAACAGCACGTAGTCGACGCACGCGAGACGCCGATAGGCGCTGTCATCCACGCCCGCCGCTTCCCTCACCCTCTCGGCGAGCCGGTCAAGGCGGCCCAGGTACTCCTGGATGTCGAGGTCGGGATACTCGGGCAGGGCGATGGTCAGGGCCACGCGGGCCAAGTCCATATCGGGTGCGGACACCGCCGCGGCGAAAGCCTGGTACTGCGCGCTCTCGTCCATGTCTCCCTCCGGCGTGAAACCGCGGCGCTCCCTCTCCGCCGCGCGGGGACGCCGCCGGCCCGCGCTCCGGCGGGCCGGCGATCCCCCAGGCCGAACCCGGTCAGCGCGGCTCGGATACCACGTCCACCACGGCCGGCAGCCGTTGCTCCTTCACCACCTTGTAGGCCCGCTCCAAAGCGAGGCCCAACTCCGCGGGCGTGCGGATGGGGCCTTCGCCCCACACTCCGAAGCACTCGGCCATCTTTGAGTAGTCCACGAAAGGATCGCTCACGTGGGTGCCGATGCCGGCGTTCTCCACCGGGCGATTGCGGAACTCCGCCAGCTTGATGCCGTGCTCTTCCGAGTTGTAGAAGGACTGGTTGTTGTGGATGATGATGAGCAGCGGGATCTTGTGGTGCGCCGCCGTCCACAACGCGCTCGACGTCATCAACAGGTCGCCGTCCGACTGGATGTCGACGCAGAACTTGTCCGTCTTCATGTGGCCCAGCGCCACGCCGAGGGCCGCGCTCATGCCGTAGCCCACGCCGGCGCCGCCGCTTCGTCCCAGGTACTGACCCGGCTTGGTCCAGTCCCAGAGCTTCCGCGCCCACCCGTTGGCGCTGCCGTTGGCCAGCACCCAGTCCTCGCGCTTGATCGTCTCGCCCAGCTCGTAGGCCAGGCACGCCGTAGAGATGTCGTTGCGCGTCAGGGTCTGGCGCGCTTCTTCCTGCCAGCGGGCGCGCGCCGCATCGTGCACCGCCTGGACCTCCTTGGCGCGGGCCTCGATGCCCGTTTTGTCCCGGCCCATGAGCTCGCGGCACAGCCGCGTCAACTCGGGCAGGGCGATGGCGGTGTCGGCGCTGATGGGCACGTCCACCGGCTGCAGCGGCTGCACGTCGGTGGCCCAACTGTGCACCAGCATGTCGTTCAGGTTGATGTGGATGATCTTGGTGCTGGGCTGGATCACGTAGCCCATCTCGCGGGTGGTGCGGTCCACGGTCGTGAGCGAACCGTAGAGGTCCTGCACATCCAGGGCCAGCACCACGTCGGCCTTCTTCACGAACTCGCCGGAGACGTTGGTCACGTCCAGCGGATGGGTGTTGGCGATGTTGTGGCGGTTGCCCTTGTCGATGACCGGGATCGCCAGCAGCTCCGCCAGCTCGGCCAGGGGCGCCAGCGCCGCGGGTTTGCGCCCCATGAAGTCGGCGATGATGAGCGGTGCCTTGGCGCCCACCAGCAGCTCCGCCGCCCGGCGCATGGCGTCCGGGTTCCCCTGCATCGGGGCCTGGGGCGCGAACCGGCTCACGTCCGGGATCTCGATCTGCTTGGACATGGCCATTTCCTGGAGGCCGGCGTCGTAGTTGATGTAGACCGGCGCGGTGGGCTCCGTGACCGCCAGGCGGTAGCCGCGGATGAACGATTCCGGGATGCTCTCGAGCGTGGCCGGCTGGTCGTCCCACTTGGTGTAGTCGCGCACCTGGTTGCCCTGGGTCAGCGCGGTGTGGATCCAGTCGATCCAGGGACGGCGGATGGTGGTGTCCACCGGGCCGGTGCCGCCGAGACAGATCACCGGCACCCGGTCGCACCACGCGTTGAAGATGCCCATGCTGCCGTGCTGGAGGCCCACCACGTCATGCAGGATCGCCACCATGGGCTTGCCCGTGGCCTTGGCGTAACCGTGGGACATGGCCACCGAAATCTCTTCGTGACAGCAGAAGATCACCTCCGGGTGGTGGTTGCCGCCGTAGTTCACGATGGAGTCGTGGATGCCGCGGAAGCTCGCCCCGGGGTTGAAAGCCGTGTACTCGATGTCGAAGGCCTTGAGCATGTCGACGACGACGTCGGATCCGTACTCGGCCTGTTTCTTCTCCGTCCTGCTGGCCTTTGCCATATCGGTGTTCTCCCCTCGGCGCGTGCGCCGTGTTGTTGCGTTGTTGGTGTCTCCACGGGCCACACTCGCGGCGCCGCGCCAACAGCGTGGATCTCCCGCGAGCCCGCTCTCCACTCCTTGCCGGTGGGATCAGGCAACCCGCGGTCGTTGGGTTTACCTGTCCTTCCCCTCGCCGCCGCCTTCGACACCCGCGGCCAGCAGCCCGTGTTCCACGAATCCCTCCACGGTCTCCGGCAACGACCCCACGTCGTCCCGGTCCCTTGGCCTGTGCTCTTGCTCCGCCGCCGCGACGGCCTTCAAGAGCCGCTCGATGGCCGGCGTCACCACCGGCTCCAGGCCCACGTGTCGGAAGGTGTCCGCCAACTCGGCCATCTCCTCGCCGCGCCGCGCCGCGTGCAGCCGCAACGACGTGATGGAGCCGCTCGCCTTGCCCGGCAGTCCCGGGAAGCTCTCCTCGTAGCGCTCCAGGATCTGTTCCAGAAGACCCAGCTTGCGCGCCCCGGCCAGAAGCTCGGTCAGGAGACCCGCGAGCCCCTTGGTGAACCCAGCGTACACGACCTTGAAGGCCGACGCCTGGGTCGCGCCGTCCCCCAGCACGCGGATCGGCAGCCCCAGTTCCCGTAGCGGCACCAGCCGCTCCGCCTCCGGGCCGGAGACGTACACCGCGGCCTTTTCCAGCCGCCGTGCGCTGCCGATGATGCAGCCATCCACGTACACGCCGCCACCGCCTTCCAGCTCGGCGCGCGCGGCGTCGGCGGTCATGGGCGAGATGGCGTTGGCTTCGAGGAACGGGAGCCCTTGGCGCTTCACCGCCGCGACCGCGTGCGCCACCGACCGCGCCACCTCCAGGGCCGCCGACGGCACCACGATGGACACGACCAGATCGGCTTCCTCGACGAGCCGTTCCAGGGTCTCCACCTGCCGCACCGGAGCTTCGTCGCAGCGCTGCCGGGTGGCCTCGCTCCGGCCGGCGACGCAGGTCAGCGGCTCGGCCCCGCGCGCCGCCAGGAGGCGCGCCCAGTGGTAACCCATCTCGCCGATGTTGAGAATGCCGATGCGGCGGAACTCCACGGTCGATCTCCCCGATGCTCTTCCGCGCGGGCCTTGCGGGGTTCGGAAACGCTGCGTCCGCAACCCGCGCGCAACGTAGCCATAGCCCCTTTGCCCGGCCTGCGTCAACCGGGCGCGCCGCGGCCGAATTTGACACCCTCGCGAGGTCCGGCTACTAAGGAAACTCCAATCTATCGCCAGCATCCATGGCGTCCTTCGACTGCGCTACGCTCAGGACGAACGGAAGATCGGCTCGCAACCGTTCGTCCTGAGCGTAGCGCAGTCGAAGGACGACCCAGTTCACCGAAACGGAGCCGCACCACGAAAACCGGTGTTTTTCTGCCCATCTCGGGACGCGCTGCCACTCCCGAGACCTTGCGTCAGGCAGCCCAGAACGCGGAGGCGTGGGGCTTCGACTCCATCTGGGCGGCGGACCGCATCATCATCCCCTGGCGCATCGACACACACTATCCCTACGCCCGGGGCGGGGCGTTCATCGTGCCGCCGGACCGCCCCTTTCTCGACTCTCTCACCTGCCTGACGTTTCTGGCCGCGTGCACGAGCCGCGTCGAACTCGGCATCAGCGTTCTGGTTCTGCCGTACCGCCAGCCCCTGGTGTGGGCCAAGATCGCGGTCACCCTGGACCATCTGTCCAACGGGCGCTTCATCCTGGGAGTGGGCGTGGGCTGGATGGAGGAGGAATTCCGCGCGCTCCAGGCGCCGTTCAAGGACCGGGGGCGCCGCACCGACGAACAGTTGAAGGTGCTCAAGGAACTCTGGAGCGCCGAGCACGCGAGCTTCTCCGGCCGCTTCTACGAGTTCGAGGACATCGCCTTCCTGCCCAAACCCACCCGTGCCGGAGGCATCCCCATCTGGGTCGGCGGCGAAGGCGAGCACGCCCAGCGGCGCGCCGGCCGCCACGGCGACGCATGGTTTCCCTACTTCGTGCGTATCGAGCCCGGCGAATTGGCCCGGCGCTTCGACAACGCCCGGCGCCACGCGACCGCGGCCGGGCGCGACCCCGAGAGCCTGCACCTGAACTGCTGCCTCCCCGTGGAGGTGACGCGCGAACCCGTGGCGCAGGAACCGGACCGTCTCGCGGGCACCCCGGCCCAGCTCGTGGAAGCCATCGCGCGCTACCGCGACGCCGGCGTGGAGCACCTGGCGCTGCAGTTCATGGTGCCGCGCTGGCCCGACCGTCTGGAGCAGATGCAGCAGTTCGCCGAGGAGACTCTGCCGCACCTCCAGGCCTGAATCCCATGGCCCGCCGCCCCTTCTTCTACGGCTACGTCATCGTCGCCCTGTGCCTGTTCAACATGGTGCTGTTGCGGGGCATCCTGGCCTCCTTCAGCGTCTTCAACATCGCACTGCTGGAAACGTTCCGGTGGTCGCGGGCCGCCACCGGCACCATCGCCTCGGTGAACGGCATTTTCTACAGCTTCTCCTCACCGCTGGTGGGTTGGGCCTACGACCGGGTGGGGCCGCGCGTCCTCATGCCTGTCGGCGGCGCCCTCATCGGCGCCGGGTTGCTGGTGTCGGGCGTAAGCACAACCCTCTGGCACTTCTACATCGGCTTCGGCCTGCTCGTGGGGCTCGGCATCGGCTGCATCGGCTTCGTCAGCAACACGGCCCTGCTGTCCCACTGGTTTCGGCGCCGGCGGGGCGCGGCCATCGGCGTCGCCACCATGGGGCTGGGCTTCGGCATCCTGGTGGTACCCGTGGTGCAGGCGGTGATCACCGGCTACGGCTGGCGCGTCGCCATGGTGTTGTTGGGAGTGGTGGTGCTGGCAACGGTCGTGCCTCTTAACGCCCTGTTCCAGAGACGCCGGCCCGAGGACATCGGCCAGCTTCCGGACGGCGACTCGATGGGAGCCGTGGACCAACCCCCGACGCCAGGGGAGAGCGCTGCCGAAGAGGTTGTGCGGGAGGTCGTGCCGGAGCGGGACTGGACGCTGATGGACGCGTTCGGCTCGTTTCCGTTCTGGGCCATCGCCGTGGGCCACCTGGGGCTCGGCACCGGGCTTGCGCTCATGTACACCCACGCGGTGGCGCACCTGGTTCACGTCGGACTGGCGAAGCAACTGGCCGCCAACGCCTTCAGCCTGGTGGGAGTGGCGCGAATTCCGAGCACGGCCATTTGGGGGTTCATCTCGGACCGCCTCGGGCGCGACCGCGCCTACCGCCTCGGCACCGTTTTCACCCTCGGCGGGATCGGGGTCCTCATGGCCCTGAGCGCCGACGCCCCGGCATGGTGGTTCGTGGCCTTCGCGATCCTCTACGGCGTCGGGCACAGCTCCGGCAACCCGACCTTCGGCTCCACCATCGCGGACATCTTCGGCGGAAAGAACGTCGGGACCATCTTCGGGTGGCTCGAGATCACCTTCGGCATCGGCGTGGCCCTGGGATCGTGGTTCGGCGGCTATGCGTTCGACGTGAACGGGTCCTACCAGTACGCCTGGGTCCTGGGACTGATATCCTTCACGGTGGCCTATCTGAGCATCCAGGTGTGCATCGTGTGGAAGCGGCGGTCCCGCCACGAGACGCGGTGAGTCGGCCGGCGAGCCGGAGAGCGGCCTCGCAACCGGCCCGGATGCCATGCTTCGACGCCCCTTCTTCTACGGTTACGTCATCGTCGCCCTCTGCTTCTTCAACCTGGTGCTGGCGGGGGGCTTCATGGCGTCGTTCGGCGTGTTCAACATCGCGCTGCTGGAGGCGTTCCAGTGGTCTCGCGCCACCACCGCGGGCATTGCGTCGGTAAACGGCATCGCGGTCATCGCCCTGGCACCGCTGGTGGGATGGACCTACGACCGGTTGGGGCCGCGCGTCGTCATGCCCCTCGGCGGGCTGCTGATCGGCACCGGGCTCATGCTGGCGGGAGGGAGCACGGCGCTGTGGCAGTTCTACCTCTGGTACGGGCTCCTGGCGGGTCTCGGCCTCATCTGCCTCGACTTCGTCGGCACCACCACCTTGCTGTCCCACTGGTTCCGCCGGAACCGGGCCACCGCCATCGGCTTCGCCGCCGTGGGCCTGGGCGTCGGCATCGTGATCGTGCCGGGCGTGCAGTTCCTCGTCACCCGCTATGGCTGGCGCGCCGCGATGGTGCTGCTGGGGGCCGTCTTGCTGGCGTCTCAGGTGCCGCTGAACGCGTTGCTCCAGCGGCGCCGGCCCGAGGACATCGGGCAGCTCCCGGACGGCGCATGGGTCGAAGCCAACACTCGGGACGCGGTCACTCGGGGGACCCCGCCGGCATCCGGGCCCCCCGCCGCGGTGCAGACCCGCCACGACTGGACGCCGGCCACGGCGGTGTGCTCGTTTCCCTTCTGGTCCATGGCCGTGGGCCATCTGGCGGCCGGCATCGCCGTGTCGCTCATGCATACCCACACCGTGGCCCACATGGTCCACGTGGGCCTCGACAAGCTCGCCGCCGCCACGGTCTTCGGCGTGGCGGGGCTGGTGCGGATTCCCGGAACGCCCTTCTGGGGCTTTGTCTCGGACCGTCTGGGGCGTGATCGTGCCTATGTCATCGCTACCGTCATGGCCCTCGCCGGCATCGGACTGCTCATGTTCCCGGACCCCGAGGCCCCCGCGTGGTGGTTCGTGGGCTTCGCCGTCCTCTACGGCGTCGGTCACAGCGCCGCCAACCCCACCTTCGGCGCCACCCTCACCGATATTTTCTGGGGACGGCACGTCGCCACCATCATCGGCCTCCTGGAGATCTTTTACGGCATCGGGATCGCGATCGGACCCTGGTTCGGCGGACTCGCCTTCGATGTCACGGGCTCGTACCGTTACGCCTGGATGCTGGCGCTGCTGTCGTATACGCTGATGTACGTGAGCATCCAGGTGAGCATGATGTGGAAACGGCGGACCCGCCACGAGACGCGGTGAACCAGCAGGACGGCACACGGGACAACCCCCGGCCGACCCATCCGGCAAACTCCATGCCGCGCCGCCCCTTCTTCTACGGCTACGTCATCGTCGCCATGTGCTTCCTCAACCTGGTGGTGGTGGGCGGCCTCATGGCCGGGTTCAGCGTGTTCAACGTCGCGTTGCTGGAGGCATTCCGGTGGTCGCGCGCCACCACCGCCACCATCGCCTCGGTGAACGGCGTCGTCTACAGCGCCATGGCGCCGGTGGCGGGTTGGGCCTTCGACCGGCTCGGACCGCGTATCGTCATGCCCCTGGGCCTGGGCCTCGTCGGCATCGGGCTCGTGCTGGCGTCCGGCGGTGAATCGCTGTGGCAGTTCTACCTCTGCTACGGCCTGCTGGCGGGGTTCGGCATCGGCTGCATCGACTTCGTCGGCACCACCGCCGTGCTGGCCCACTGGTTCCACAGGCGCCGGGCCACCGCCATCGGCCTCGCAGCCATGGGGCTTGGCGTGGGCATCGTGATCGTGCCCGGCGTGCAGATTCTCATCACCGGCTACGGCTGGCGCGGCGCCATGATGCTGCTGGGGGTGGCCATCCTGGTAGCCCACGTGCCGCTCAACGCGCTGCTGCAGCGGCGCCGGCCGGAGGACATCGGTCAGCTTCCGGACGGCGGCTTCATCGAAGCGCAGGCGCGCGACGCGGCGGCCGCCACGCGGTCGGCACGGGACGCGGGCCATCGGGACTGGACGCTGAAGCAGACGCTGTCCTCCTTGCCCTTCTGGTCCATCGCCGTGGGCCACCTTGCGGTCGGCACGGGAATTTCGCTGGTGTATACGCACGCGGTCGCCCATCTGATCCATGCCGGGCTGGACAAGCTCGCCGCGGCCTCGGCGTTCGGCCTGGTGGGGGTGGCGCGGATTCCCGGTACCGCCATCTGGGGCTTTGCCTCGGACCGCATCGGCCGCGAGCGCGCCCTGGGCCTTGCCACGCTCATGGGCATGGCCGGCGTCGGCCTTCTCATGGTCCTCGGCGCCGATACCCCCGGTTGGTGGTCCGTGGCATTCGCTCTCCTCTACGGGCTGGGCCACAGCGCCAGCAACCCGGTCTACGCCTCCACCATCGCCGACATCTTCTGGGGCCGGAACGTGGCCATGATCGTCGGACTCCTGGAGGTCACCTTCGGCTTGGGGGCGGCCCTCGGCACCTGGTTCGGCGGGTTCGCCTACGACCTGACGGGCTCCTATCGGTACGCGTGGGTCCTTGAGCTGCTGTGCCTGGTGGTCATCTACGCCAGCATCTGCGCCGCGCTGGCCTGGAGGCGGCGGTCTCGGCCCGATCCGGCGTGAGGTCGGAGGAGACCTTCACAGGTTGACACGGCCAAATCCTTTGGCTAATGTTGTCGAACTCCGCTCGTGAGTGCATTACCCCGTTCGACGAGTTCCTTTTGTAGACTTGAGGAAGCGTTTTCTGTCATCGGCAAGCCCCGATGACCCGGGGGGGCCACCATCACGCGGGGAGCGGCGAACATTCGCCGCGAAACAACCGTAAATCACACAAGAGGAGTAGGAAATGGCGAAACCAGCGAAGAAAACGGGGCCCGCGGCCGAGCAGATCCACGATCTGAGGACCGCGCTCGAGTGGCTCAAGGCCGAGGGCGACCTGATCGAGACGGACAAGGAGGTCGATCCCGACCTTGAAATCACCGCCATTCAGAAGAACCTCGACGGCGGCTGTCCGATCCTGTTCAACAACGTCAAGGACAAGCCGCATCACCGAGCGGTGACGAACCTGTTCGGCGACATGGGCGTCATCAACAAGATGTTCGGGTGGGAGACCCACACCGACCGCACACGCAAGCTCGCGGATGCCATCAAGAACCAGATCCCGCCGTTGGAGGTGAGCTCGGAGGAGGCACCGGTCCACGAGGAGATCATCAAGGATCCCAAGGAAGTCAACGAGTACATGCTGCCCATTCGCCACACCGAGTACGAGCCTGAGCTCACGGTGGGCTCGGGCAACCGGCTCATCTCCGGCGAGCACTTCGACGGCGGCACCGACCTCGGCTACAACCGCATGAACTTCCGCTGGGGCAACGTCGCCACCTTCCAGATCTCGCCCGGATCGCACATGTGGCAGGTGGTGTCCAAGTACTACAAGGCCGACAAGCCGGTGCCCATCACCATGTGCTTCGGCGTTCCGCCCTCATGCACGCTGCTGGCCGGGGCCGGCTTCGACTATGTCGTGCTGCCCCAGGGCTGCGACGAGCTGGGCGTGGCCGGTGCCGTGCAGGGCTCGCCGGTCCGGGTGGTGAAGGCCAAGACCGTGGACGCGCTGGCGCTGGCCGACTGCGAGGTGGTGCTGGAGGGTTACGTAAACCCGCGCGACCGGCGCTACGAGACCGAAGAGTCCGAGAAGGCCGACATCCAGGGCCGCTACCACTTCCATCCGGAGTGGGCCGGCTACATGGGCAAGGCCTACAAGGCGCCCACCTTCCACGTGACCGCGGTGACCACGCGCGCACGCGAGGGCAAGCCCATCATCTTCCCGCTGGGCGTGCACACCCTGGACGACCACAACATCGACACCACCGTGCGCGAGGCGTGCATGTACCTCCTGTGCGAGCGCATGCAGCCCGGCATCATCCAGGACGTCAACATCCCCTACTGCATGACCGACTGGGGCGGCGCCATCATTCAGGTGAAGAAGCGCAACCGCATCGAGGAGGGCTGGCAGCGGAACTTCATGTCCGCCATCCTGTCCACCTCCCAGGGCTCCCGCCTGGTGGTCGCGGCCAGCGAGGACACCGACATCTACGACATGGACGACATCATGTGGTGCCTCACCACCCGGGTGAACCCCAGGACCGACATCCTGAACCCGATCCCCGGCGGACGCGGCCAGACCTTCATGCCGGCCGAGCGCATGACCGCCGGCGACCAGCAGTGGACCGCGTCCAACACCGTGTTCGAGGGCGGCATGGGCATCGACGCCACCGTGCCCTTCGGCTATGAGAGCGACTTCCTGCGCCCGGTTTACGCGGTGGATAAGGTGGACCTCAAGAACTTCTTCAGCGACAAGGACATCGCCAACGCGAAGTCCCGGATGCAGGGCTGGGTGCACTCCCTGGCCCGCACCGGCCGGTAACTCGAACCGACCTAAAGGGCGGCCCTGGTGGCCGCCCTTTTTTTGGTGCACTCATCCGTCATTCCCACGGAACAGGCTGTGTCAAAACGCCATCTGAGAGAGGCAATTACGTAACAGAACGTCATTCCCGCGAAAGCGGGAATCCAGGGGCGGTGGTGGGGCGCTACGGCGGCGTTTCCCCACCTCGCCACCCCTGGATTCCCGCTTTCGCGGGAATGACGATTCAGGGGGTTGCTGCCTCTCTCAGATGGCGGTTTGACACAGCCTGTTCCGCAGGAATGACAGATTGCTTTGCTTTTCGACCGGACGACTCCCGCCCACCAACCGCCCTTCGACAACGCTTAGGACAGGCGTAGCGAAGTCGAAGGACGTTATTTCAGAAGACGCCATTCCCGACATGGACCGCTCAACATGACCGACCCCGCGCGACTGGACCGGATGTGCACCCTGCTGACGGAGCGCTACGGCGCCACCGGCACCGAGGCCGCCGCCCGCCTGCGCCGCTGGATCAGCGGCGCAATTCCCTACGCCAAGCCGGAAATGATCGAGCGGCATCTGGACGAACCTCACGCGGCGCTGGTGTTCGACGCCTTCCGGCAGGTGCTTCCCTTCGGCACGGGCGGGCGGCGCGGCCCCATGGGCTACGGCGCCAACCGGATGAACCCGTCGACGGTGGCCATGACCGCGCAGGGGCACGCGAACTACCTGCGGGAGCAGTCGCCCGACGCCGCGCTCAGCGTGGTGGTGGCCAACGACGTGCGCGTCTTCGCCGACAACGCCGAAGTGTACGCGTTCCTGGGTCCGCGGCATCCCCTGCTGGGCGTGTCGTCGCGTTCGCTGGCGAGACTGGCGTGCGAGATCTACGCCGCCAACGGCATCGTCGCATATCTGGCGGAGCCGGAAGACGACCACGCCGTCACCAGCACGCCGGAGCTTTCCTTCTACATCGTGCAACTGGGTGCCGGCGGCGGCATGAACGTCTCGGCGTCCCACAACCCCCCGGACGACAACGGCATCAAGGTCTACGATTCCTACGGCAGCCAGCCCGTCGCCCCCGAGGACCAGCGGCTGGTGGACGCCATGGATCGGGCCACGGCCGTGCGCACCGTGCCGTTCGCGGAGGGGCTGCGTACGGAGATGATCCGCCCCTTGCCCGGGGACCTGCACACCGCCTACGTCGACACCTACGTGGACCTGTACGGCAACCTCTATCCCCCCCGGGCCGACGCGCCGGTGGTCTACACGCCCCTGTGCGGCTGCGGCGTGCACACGGTGAAGCCGGTGCTGGAGCGGCTGGGCTTCCCGGTGCTCATGCCGCCCGACCAGGGACTCGACGGGAGCTTCGCCGCCATCCCCTTCAAGGCACCCAATCCGGAGGTGCCTCATGCCACCGCGCCGGCGCGGGAGTTCGCCGACCGCCACGGCGCCGGCATCGTCCTGTCCAGCGACCCCGACGCCGACCGCATCGGCATGGAGGCGCGCCTGGAGGACGGCTCCTGGTACCACTTCGACGGCAACCAGATCGCCGCCATCCTGTGCCACCATCTCATGCTCGACCCCGAGGGGCCGCGCCGCCGGGGGCTGGTGATGGAGACCCTGGTGACCACGAAGCTGCTGGGGAGGGTCGTGGCCGAGGCCGGCGATTCGTGGCTCATCGACGACCTGCTGGTGGGTTTCAAGTACGTGGCCGACGTGCTCAAGACCCTGGAGCGCACCGGCCGCTACAAGGACATCGCCTGTGCGCCGGGGGACCTGGTCCTCGCCGCCGAGGAGAGCCACGGCGTGGTCATGGCCCCGGGCATCCGCGACAAGGACGCCACCCCGGCGTGCATGGTGCTGGCGGGCCTGTACCAGCGGCTGCTGGACGAGGGTCGCACCATGCTGGACTACTACGTGGCCATGCTGCGGGAGCTGGGCGGCTACGACAACGTCAACCGCAGCATCGCCCTGGCCGGCGCGGAAGGGTCGCGCAAGAAGGACCGCATCATGGCGGCGCTGCGGGAGGCGCCGCCCCGGGAACTCGGCGGACGCCCGGTGCAACGCTTCGTCGACTACTGGGACCCGGAGCGCTTCGGCCCCATCGCCAGCGAAACCGACCGGCTGCCGCGGAACGTCCTCCAGGCCCACACCGACCGCTTCGTCATCACCATGCGCCCGTCCGGCACCGAACCCAAGCTCAAGCTCTACTGCCAGTTGCTGCCGGACGGAGAAACACTGGACGCTGGCGGCACCGACCTGCTGCGGCAGATAAGGGCCAGGGCCGACGCGGTCGTCCGTACCGTGTACAACGAGATGCTCTCGCGCATCGACGTCTCCCTCGACGAAGCCGCGCTGCTGCTGCCCGACATCATCGACCTGGAAGGCAAGCAACGCTTCGGCCGGGAGACCGTGCCGCGCCTGCGCGATGCCATGAAGAGCGGGAAGTTCGCCGGCGTCGACGGGTTGCTGGATTGGCTGCGGCGCGAAGCGGCCGCCATGACCCCGGCGTCAGACCCCCTACCCGCCCTCAAGCCCGCGCTGGCGTACCTGTGCCGCCAGTGGCGCCGCGAGGCCGGCATGACCCTGGTGGAAGAACTCGAGAACTGGGCGGAGCGTGGCTTGTAGTCGCCTGTCGGATCACGCCTTCGGCAAATCCGGCTTGCGTGCCTATCGACTGACGAAAGGTTCCGAACATTCGCCTGACAGGTTGAGAAAGGAGCACCCGATGAAGGACAAGATCAACACCAGCGTGGAAATCGAGCGCGCGCAACGGGAATGGCTGGAAGCCATGACGGAGAAGTACCAGATCGCCGACGCATCCAAGGCGCTGCGCATCGTGCTGGACCACGCGCGCACCGCCACCGACGAAAAGGCTCTCTTCGAGACCGTCCGCTGTCTGGGCTGCGGTTAGGTAGACAGAGGCGGTGCCGGGCTCGGGCTCGCCAGCGCTTCGCGCCGGATCGCCTCGATGGCGTCCACTTCCTTGGGAATCGCGGCCGACAGCACCTCGTGGCCCGCGTCGGTGACCAGGACGTCGTCCTCGATGCGGACCCCGATCCCGCGGTAGTCGTCGCTCACCCCGTCCACGTCTTCGGCGATGTAGAGCCCGGGCTCCACCGTGAGCACCATGCCGGGCTCCAGCGGACGCACGGCGCCGTCGATCCGGTACCGGCCCACGTCGTGCACGTCCAGCCCTAGCCAGTGGCCGGTCCGGTGCATGTAGAACCTGGCGTGCTCGCCCTGCTCGATCAGTTCATCGGCCTTCCCTGACAGCAGCCCGGTATCGAGCAGTCCCTCCACCAGCACTTCCGTGGCGCGCCGGTGGATGTCCTCCATGGACACGCCCGGCCGCACCAGCGCAATGCCCTCCTTCTGCGCCCGCAGCACGGTCTCGTAGATGCGCCGCTGGGGCGGCGAGTAGGCCGGCGCCACCGGGAACGTGCGCGTGACGTCCGAGCAGTAGCCGTCGAACTCCGCGCCCGCGTCGATGAGCACGAGGTCGCCGTCGCGCATGCGGCGGTCGTTCTGCGTGTAGTGGAGGATGGTGGCGTTGGCTCCGGAGGCGACGATGGAGGGATACGCCATGCCCGACCCGCCGGCCGCGCGGAAGTGGTATTCCAGCAAGGCCTCAAGCTCGTACTCGCACGCGCCGTCGCGCGCCGCCCGCATGGCCGCGGCGTGAGCCCGTTCCGACGCCGCCACCGCCTTGCGCATGAGGTCCAGTTCACCGGACGACTTGAAAAGCCGCATTTCGTGCAGGATGGAGGCCGGGTCCACCAGCGACACCACCCCCCGGCCGGTGCGCGCGCGCCCGGACCGGCTGGCGTCGAGAAGCCCCTGGATCAGAGCGTTCATGCGCTCGTCCCGCCCCGGCGCGAAGTACACCCGGTCCGCCCCGGCCAGAAGCCCCGGAAGAACCTCCTTCACCTGATCGATGGTGTAGGCCGCGTCCGCCCCGAACACCTCCTTCGCCCCCTCGGTCCCGTAGCGCTTCCCCGTCCAGGTCTCCTTCTCCCGGTCCCGCGGCTGCACAAAGAGTACGAAGCGTTGCGCCTCGTGCCCCGGCACCAGCACGCAAAGACAGTTGGGCTCCGGAAAGCCGCTCAGATAAAGCAGGTCGTTGTCCTGCCGGTAGCGGTACTCCACGTCGTTGGACCGAGTGGACTGGGGCGCCGCCGGAATGATGGCCACGCCCTCGCCCATGCGCTCCATGAAGGCACCGCGCCGCTCCGCATAGGTGGTTGCGTCCATACCGTCTGCTTACGGCAAGATTCCGCCGGTGACAAGGCGGGGAGGCAAACGGACGCCGAACCGAATCTTTCTTCTCGCTTCACGCGGCCCGATCTGGTACACAATCCGGAACTCAGCCGTCCCCCCTCATCATTCCGGGCATTCGCCCAAAGAGGGCTCGCGGAGCTTCGCAAGCCCGCGCAGGGACACAGGCCAAGGAGGAATGCGCATGGCGGAAACGGTGTACAAGGACTTTCGCCGCGAGGAGATGGAATACCAGTTCAACCCTCGCTTCACGGTTACCGAATACGCGCGGTTGCAGGAGGAGCGGGACAGGGCCAGCGAGGCCGCCCGGGCCCAGTTCAAGCACCACCGCGACGTGCGTTACGGCGACGGCCCGCGAATGACGCTTGACATCTTCCCGGCGGAGCAGCCCGGCGCTCCGGTGCAGGTCTACATCCACGGCGGGTACTGGCGGGGCGGCAACAAGGACCAGTACAGCTTCTTCGCCGATCCGTTCGTCGAGGCCGGGGTGACCCTGGTGCTGCTGGAATACGACCTCTGTCCGCAGGTCACCGTGGCCGACATCATGCGCGAGACCCGAGAAGGGATCGCGTGGGTGTACCGCCACATCGCCGAGTACGGCGGCGACCCGGAGCGGCTCTACCTGTCGGGGTCCTCGGCCGGCGGCCACCTGACGGCCAGGGCCCTCAGCCATCGCTGGGAAGAGGATGGTCTCCCCGAGGACATCATCAAGGCGGCCGTGGCCATCACCGGTGTGTATGACCCCGACCCGGTCTTCTATATCTCGTCCAACGAGGACATCCGCCTGACCCCCGATATCGCCCGGGAGATCAGCGCCATGCTGCATCCGCCCCTGGACCGGACCCCGTTCGTGGTGGCGGTGGGCGGGGCGGAGACCCGCGGGTGGATCGGCATGTCCAGGGACTTCTTCACCCTCTGCCAGGAGCGGGGCCTCGACTGCAGTTTCCTGGAAGTGCCGGGCACACACCACTTCTCCGTTTCGGGACAACTAGGCGAACGGGGCAGCCTCATGTCGCGTACCGTGTTAGGTCAGATGGGTTGTCTCTGATGGAGCAAGCGTCGGTGACCGCCCGCCGCGTGGCGCTCGCGGCCCTGTGGGTTCTTGCACTCAGCGCGTTGTGCCACGCGCAATCCGCGTACATCAGCGGCTATCGCGAGGTCATGCTGCGCTCGGGACCAAGCGTGGAGCACCGTATCCTTGCGGTGCTGCGCACGGGCAACGAGATGGACATCCTCGGCGAGGACGGCGACTACAACCTTGTGTCCCTTCCGGACGGGCGTGAAGGCTACGTGCTCAAGAGCTTTCTCACGAACGAGGCCCCGCCGGAACGGCGCCTCGAAGAGCTGACCGCAGTGGTCGACACCCAGGCGACCGAGCTCCAGCGGCTGCGCAACGAGAACCGGGATCTCGTGGCGCGCAATGACAAGCTCACGGAGGATCACGAGGGCGAGCGGCGCCAGTTGCAACGCCTGCAACAGGAAAGCGCCAACCTGGAACGAGACGAGCGCCTGTGGTGGTTCGGCAGCGGCGCCGGCGTGCTCCTCGTCGGCTGGCTCATGGGGATGACCCGGGTACGGTTGAGGAGGAAGGCGCGCGCCCGGAGCTTTACCTAGTCGCCTCAATACGTCATTCCCGCGGAAGCGGGAATCCAGTTGGGGCAGGGCATGGAGGATACGAGGATGCACCCGGTACAACTTTTCTGCTGGCATTTCATGGCCTACCCGCATCTGCCCGCGGACTTCGATGAGAAGTACGACACGGGCTGGGTGACGGTTCCCAACAGCCTGTGGGATTCGGAGAAGTCCCGCGGCCTTTTCCAGGAATACATCGACCAGCTCGCCTACGCCGACGACCTGGGCTTCGACGGGCTGGTGCTGAACGAGCATCACCAGAACATCTACGGCCTGATGCCCTCGCCCAACCTCATCGCCGCGGCGTTGACGCAGCGCTCCAGCAAGGCCAAGATCTGCGTTCTTGGGAACCTGCTGCCGCTGCACAACAACCCGCTCCGGGTGGCCGAAGAGTACGCCATGCTCGACAACATGAGCAACGGGCGCATTATCGCGGGGTTTGCCCCCGGCGGCGGCCCGGAGAACTACAACTACGACATCCCCTCGGTGACCTCGCGGGAGCGGTTCTGGGAGGCCATGGACCTGGTGGTGCGCGCGTGGACCGATGACGGCCCGTTCAACCACGAGGGCCGCTACTATCCGCTGCGCTACGTCAACCCGTGGCCCAAGCCCACCCAAAAGCCCCACCCTCCCATCTGGGTCCCCGGTTCCCGTAGCGCGTCGACCCTGACGGAGGTGGCCAAGCGCGGCTACTGCTACTTTCTTTCTTCCCGGAGCCACGGCGGCGAGACCTACAAGGCGCGCGAGCAGTTCTCCAAGGTGCTGGAGGATCACGGCGACAGCTACCAGCCATATCGCATGGGCATCCTGATGTCGGCCTACGTGAGCGAGACCGACGCGCAGGCCAAGGAGGAGTGCGAGGAAGGCGTCTGGTACTTCCTGCGCAACTGCCTCAAGGGGCACCTGCGCAAGGAAGGGCGCCAGCTCACCTTCGGCGCCGGCGTGCCCTACATCCCGGCGCCCGCCTGGAAGGAGTTCCTGAAGCACTCCGATCCGAACCGCGCCATGCTGGGGGACGTCAACGACTGGGACGAACTGGACAAGGCCCAGTCCATCGTGGTGGGCAGTCCCGAGACCGTGCACCGCAAGATCCTGGACCTCATCGAGAAGTCGCAGGTGGGGAACCTGCTGATCCAGTTCCATCTCGGCAACATGCCGAGCGAGCTGGCGCTCAAGAGCCAGCGCCTGTTCGCCACCGAGGTGGCGCCGGCCCTGCGGGAGGACTCCGCGCGGGTGTTCGCCAAGGCCTATCCGAGGATGGAAGAGACCCTTGCCGCGGGGACGGTGGCATGAGCGCGCGGGCCATCGAGATCAACGGTCGCAAGGTTTCGGTGCTGGAGGACGGCGCGGGCGAGCCCACTTTTTATCTGCACGGCTTCGCCGACGTGCACGCGGTCACGGAAGGCTGGATGCCGTTCCACGAGAAGCTCATGGAAAGCTGCCGGCTTTACGCCCCGGCCCACCCGGGGTGCGCCGCGTCGGACGAGATCGAGTACCTGGAGTCCGCGGAGGACCTGATATTCCACTACCTGGAGGTCATCGACGCCCTCGGACTCGAGCGGTTCGACTTGGTGGGAACCTGTGTCGGAGGATGGATGGCTGCCGAGTTGGCCGCGAGACACCCCGAGAAGGTCCGCCGGCTGGCGCTCATCGACGCGTCGGGCCTGTTCGTCCCCGGAGCGCCCATCGGCGACATCTTCATGATGTCCCACCCGGTGCGCGGCACCGACTACTCCGAACTCCGCGCCATGCTGTTCGCAAGCGACAGTACACCGGTAGGGCACGCGCTGTTCCCCGACGGCCGGGCCGAGAACATTGAGGACGAGCTGCGGCGTTACCAGATGATACGCTTCACCAACCGGTTCGGCTTCAGCCCGCCCTACTTCTACAACCGCTCGCTGAGAAGCCGGCTGCGCCGCATCTCCGCGCCGACGCTGGTGGTGTGGGGTGAGTCCGACCGCATGGTCCCGCCGGCCCACGGCGAGGCCTACGCGGAGGGCATTTCCGGTTCCAACGGCGTCCAGTTGGTCAAGGGAACCGGCCACAGCCCCCAGGCGGAGGACCCGGAGGCCACGGCGGCGCTGGTGACGGGTTTTCTGGCGGGTTGACGGGAAGCGCCACCCACCCCACCCCTGGATTCCCGCTTCCGGGGGAATGACGATTCGGAACGTTGGTGCCATTTCGTAGCCGAGCCGGGGCGGTCAGCCCTTGCCCGGCTCATACCCCAGCACCGGTCCCAGCCACCGTTCCACTTCTCCTACCATCATGGACTTGCGCGCGGCGTAGGCTTCCACCTGGTCGCGGCCCACGGCGCTGACCGCGAAATAGCGCGCGGCCGGGTTGGCGAGGTAGAGGCCGCAGACCGAGGCGGCGGGCCACATGGCGAAATTCTCGGTGAGCTGGATGCCCGTGGCCTCGGGCGCGTTCAACAGGTTGAACAGGATGGGCTTTTCCGTGTGGTCCGGCGTAGCGGGGTAGCCGGGCGCGGGGCGGATGCCGCGGTAGCGCTCCCGGATCAGGTCCTCGTGGCTCAACTGCTCGTCCTTGCCGTAGCCCCACTCACGCCGCGCCCGGGCGTGCAGGCACTCGGCGAAGGCCTCGGCCAGGCGGTCGGCCAGGGCCTTGGTCATGATGGCGTTGTAGTCGTCGTGCTCGGCCTCGAAGGTCTTGGCCATCTCGTCCGAGCGGTGCCCGGTGGTCACCGCGAACGCGCCGATGTAGTCCTCGCGGCCGGAGTCCCGCGGCGCCACGAAGTCCGCCAGGGCGTACTGGGGGGTGCCCTTGCGCGCCTCCTTCTGCTGGCGCAGGGTGTGCAAGCGGGTCAGCTCGGCGCTCCGGGTCGCGTCGGTGAACAGCACGATGTCGTCGCCGTCGGCGTTGGCGGGATAGAAGCCGTAGACGCCGTGGGCCGTCAGGAGGCCCTCCCCGACGATCCGGTCCAGCAGTTCGCGGGCGTTGGCGAAGAGCTCCCGCGCCGCGGGGCCGCGCACGGGGTCGTCCAGCAACTCGGGGTAGCGGCCGCGGATCTCCCAGGTGTGGAAGAACGGCGACCAGTCGATGTACCGGACGAGGTCGGCCAGCGGGAACTCCCGCAGCGCCCGGCTGCCGGTGAACTCGGGGACATCCGGCTCGCAGTCCTCCCAGTCGATCCGGCAACGCCGCTCCAGCGCATCCGCATAGCTCAGAAGCCGCGTGCCCACCCGGGTCTCGTACTCTTCCCGCATGCGTTCCTGGTCGGCGCGGTTGGCGGCGTCCAGGGCCGCGCGGGCATCGGGGTCCAACAGGTCCTGCACCACGGGTACGGCGCGGGACGCGTCCAGCACGTGCACGGTCTCACGGCCGTAGGCGGGGGCGATCTTCACGGCGGTGTGGCGCTTGCTCGTGGTGGCGCCGCCGATGAGCAGCGGCAGCTCGAGGCCGCGCCGCTCCATCTCGCCGGCCACGTGCACCATCTCGTCCAGGGACGGCGTGATGAGGCCGCTCAAGCCGATGGCGTCGGCGTTCTCCGCCGTTGCGGTATCGATGATCCGGTCCGCCGGCACCATGACGCCCAGGTCGATGACTTCGTAGTTGTTGCAGCGCAGCACCACGCCGACGATGTTCTTGCCGATGTCGTGGACATCGCCCTTGACGGTGGCGAACACGAGCTTGGCGCGCTTCATGCCGCCGCCCGCCGCCGCGCTCTCGGCCTCCATCAGCGGGGTCAGGCGCGCCACGGCACGCTTCATCACCCGCGCGCTCTTCACCACCTGGGGCAGGAACATCTTGCCCGACCCGAACAGGTCGCCGACCACGCTCATGCCGTCCATGAGCGGCCCCTCGATGATGTGCAGCGGGCGCTCGTACTGCTCCAGGGCTTCGTCCACGTCCTCGTCGATGTAGTCCGCGATCCCCCTTACCAGCGCGTGGGAGAGCCGGCTCTCCACCGGTTCCTCGCGCCAGGCCTGCTCCTCCACGGCCACCGGGCCCGCGTCCTTCATCTGTTCGGCGAAGTCCACCAGCCGCTCCGTGGCGTCCGGCCGCCGGTTGAAGAGCACGTCTTCCACCAGCTCCCGCAGGTCCGCCGGTATGTCCTCGTACACCGCGAGCTGGCCGGCGTTGACGATGCCCATGTCCATGCCCGCCTGGATGGCGTGGTAGAGGAACGCCGCGTGCATGGCCTCGCGCACCCGGTCGTTGCCGCGGAAGGAAAACGAGATGTTGCTCACTCCGCCGGAGATGTGACAGCGCGGGAACAGCGCCTTGAGCCGCCGCGCCGCCTCGATGAAGTTCATGGCGTACTCGGCGTGCTCCTCGATGCCCGTGGCCACGGAGAGGATGTTGGTGTCGAAGATGATGTCGGCCTCGTCGAAACCGACCTCCTCGGTGAGGATGCGATGTGCGCGCCCGCACACCGTCACCCGCTCTTCCACCGTCGTCGCCTGCTTCTCCTCGTCGAAAGCCATGACGATGACCGCGGCGCCGTAACGTTTCACCAGGCGCGCTTGATGCCGGAAGGCGTCCTCCCCTTCCTTGAGCGAGATGGAGTTCACCACGCCCTTGCCCTGGACGCACTTGAGCCCGGCCTCGATGACCGAGAAGTTGGAGCTGTCGAGCATCACCGGCACGCGCACGATCTCCGGCTCCGCGGCCACGTGGTTCAGGAACGCGGTCATGGCCTCGGGTGAGTCGAGCATGCCCTCGTCCATGTTGACGTCGATGATGTTGGCGCCGCCCTCCACCTGCTCGCGCGCGATGACCACCGCCTCTTCGTACTGTTCCTCGCGGATCAGCCGGGCGAACTTCCGCGAGCCGGCGACGTTGGTGCGCTCGCCCACCATGATGAAGTTCGTGTCCGGCCGGATTACCAGCCGTTCCAGCCCGCTGAGATGGGTGAAGCCGTCGGACTCGGGAGCCGTTCTCGGACGCAGACCCTCGACCGCTTCCCGGAGCGCCGCGATGTGCTCCGGGGTGGTGCCGCAGCACCCGCCCACGAGGTTGAGCCAACCCTCCCGCGCCCACTCGGTCAGCGCCCCGGCCAACTCGTCCGGCCCCATGTCGTAGCCGCCGAACTCGTTGGGCAGGCCCGCGTTGGGATAGGCGAACACCGGCAGGTGCGACAGTCGCGACAGCTCCTCCACGAAGGGGCTCATCTGATGCGGTCCGAAGGCGCAGTTGATCCCCACCGCGGCCAGATCCGCGTGGCCGATGGAGGTCAAGAACGCGTCCAGGGTCTGGCCGGAGAGGGTGCGCCCGCTCAGGTCGGTGATGGTCACGGAGGCCAGCACCGGCAGCGACAGTTCGCGCTCCTCCATGAGCCGCGTGATGGCGAACAGGCAGGCCTTGAGGTTCAGGGTATCGAAGGTCGTCTCCGGCAGCAGCAGGTCGACTCCTCCATCCACGAGGCCACGAACCTGATCGTAGTAGGCCGCCGCCAGATCGTCGAAGGTGACCGCGCGGAAACCCGGGTCGTTGACGTCCGGCGACATGGAGGCCGTCCGGTTGGTGGGCCCCAGCGACCCAGCCACCAGGCGAGAGCCGCCGTCCCGGGCGTTGAACCGGTCCACCGCCTGCCGCGCCGCGGCCCCGGCGGCCGCATTGATCTCGTAGGCCAGGTCTTCGATGCCGTAGTCGAGCAGCGAGATGGCGTTGGCGTTGAACGTGTTGGTCTCGACGATGTCGGCACCCGCCTCCAGGTATTCTTCGTGGATCTTCTCGATGGCCTGGGGCTGGGTCAGACACAGGATGTCGTTGCAGCCCTTGAGCGGTTTCGGGTGCTCGCCGAAGCGCGCGCCGCGGAATTCCGCCTCCCCGAGGGCGAGCGCCTGGATGCGCGTGCCCATGGCCCCGTCGAACAATAGTATCCGGTCCGTCAGAAGTTCTTGCAGCACCCGTGCCGACATGCCCTCGCCTGCTCCTTTCCTCGGTGTGCTGCGTCACGAACAGGCTTGTGAATCTGCTCTCGCATATTCATGAGCCTGTTCGTGACGCGGTACACCAGTGTCCTGCGTCACAAATAGCTTGATGAAACCGCGGGTCCTTTTCGCCGTCGGCTGCGTTGCTCTTCCTCGCGTGGTGCCCGCCACTGCTCGTCATCGCGCCTTGCCGACGACAAA
>Ga0209544_1000597_pt1 | contig 47861 bp, 41 predicted proteins | sample MesohylPK_FD_187297 | JGI IMG/M metagenome (GOLD analysis project Ga0209544, IMG submission 187297) | Host-associated microbial community of the marine sponge Aplysina aerophoba from Gulf of Piran - sponge mesohyl, lysed by proteinase K... | ecosystem: Host-associated > Porifera > Sponge >... | reverse complement strand
CGGGGCCCAGAGTCGACCCGCGAGGCTTCAGCCCGTGGCTCCTGGTCCCCGGATCTCCGCTGCGCTCCGTCCGGGGCGGCAACGAAGGGTGCGTCGGGAGCCTGCCTTGAGCGAAGCCGAAGGGGGTAGGGCATTCGGGCAAATTTCAAAATTATTACCCATTACTTCACTTTTTTCCTTGACATACAGATTTTTGTCTCCTATATCGGTTTCCGTCAACGCCCGAACTGCGCCCGCCGCAGTTTCCGGGCGCCCCCAGACCTTCCGAATGTCGATCCCTTTGCCGCCCCGGTCGGGTGGCACGAGGCGGCGACTGCCCTGTCCGGCCGGTCGGGTTTCACAGCCCGGCAGTCGCTTTCCGTTCGGGATGCCCGGTCTGCGGTCTGCGGTCTGCGGACCGATGCGGGGGCGGCGACCGTTGGAAACCGGCGCTAACGCTTGTTTTTTTCGGCCCTGACAAACCAGTGGCGCCGCCGTCGGGTGGCTTCCTCTGCGAAAGTCGGGCAGAGCAAAATTCGGCAGCGGTGGATCCTTCCCCGCGATACCCCTCCCCCTGCCCCTCCCCCAAGGGGAGGGGGGCAAGGCGTTGGGATTGCGGCTGTTCTTCGGCTTTGGCACGGCGTTTCCGGAACGAAGCTCCCCCTCCCCTCCGGGGATTCCTCTGCGAAAAGCCGCGCGCGTCCGCGGCGCTATACCTCCCCCTCTTCAGAGGGGGAGGCCCGGACAAGAATCGGGGTGGGGGTGGCGTGCCGCGAGACGCACGTCGCCGCAAGGCGACTCCGCAGGCGGTCCAAGACACCCCCATCCCCTCCGCTGCGCTCCGGGACTTCCCCCGCTGAAGCGGGGGAAGGATAACTTTTGCGGTTCGAAACCGTTTCGCAGAGGAATCCCCTCCGGGGGAGGGGGCGCAGGGGCGCGGCCCGAATCGCTGCGAAAGGGCCGTTCCGGCGCATTTTCTGCACAACGGGGCGCGCGCCATCTAGGCCAGGGAAACCGGCCAATCCCCTGATTTTCCGGCCCATTCGCCGGAAACGGGTCGCCAAATACCGGGCAAAGGCGAAAGGATTATTATCCTCTAATGCGGGATTTTGCGTCACAACCGGCATGACGCTCCGGGCCGCCGTTGTCCCGAAAAGCGAGGCGGCGCAAGGCTTTGCCCGCAGCGCCGCAGCGCTTCGGCCGGCCGTTCCGGCAATTTTTTGCAAAAGATGGAACGGTCTGTCCAGGTGAGGGCAGCGGGCCAAGCGCCTGTTTTTCCGGCCCATTTGCCGGAATCTGATGTTGAACGACCCTCAAAATACAGGGTAAAGACGAAGGATGGCTGTCCGGCCGTGTCCCGGTTCGGCTGGCGGCGCCGGACAAACCCGTTCCTTCCCCGTCATTCCGGCCGGAACTCCGGATTGATTCCGGGGACCGGGAGTCGGCCTGAATACCCGGGCCTGTGGCTCCCGGTCCCGGATCGTCGCTGCGCGCCGTCCAGGCGGCAAATGGGGAACGATCGGTCCTGGGAACTGCGCGTCTGAAACAGGACACCGGCGCGGATTCCCGGTGTGCCGTGCTTCAGAGTCAGCCCCGGCTGCGGGCGGCCTGCGCTGCGCCTTCGAAGGCCATTTCCATGCCCCGGCTCATGCTGCTCGAGCCGGTCAATACCGTGCCGCCGTCGACGGGGATGTTGCCGCCGGTGATGTAGGCGGCCATCGGCGACGCCAGGAACAGCGCCGCATCGCCGACCTCGGATTTGCGGCCGAAGCGCTTCATCGGCGTCATTTCCGCGGCCGCGCGCTTGGCCTGGTCGCTCGGCGCCAGCCGCTCCATGCCTTCGGTGCCCTCGATCGGGCCGGGGATGATGGTGTTGACCCGCACGCCCATCGGCGCCCATTCCAGAGCAAGGCCGCGGCACAGCATGTCCAGTCCGGCCTTGGCGGCGCAGACGTGGGTCTGGAAGGTATAGGCGTGGATCGCCTGGGGCGCGGAAATGGCGATGCAGGACGCGCCGGGCTTGACCAGACGGTCGAAGCCGGCGCGGAAGACGTTGAAACTGCCGTTGAGATCGATATCGACCACCGTCTTGAAGCCGTTGGCCGAGATGCCGAGCGCCGGGGCGACGAAGTTCCCGGCCTGCCCGGCGATCAGCGTATGGATCGGCCCGTGCCGCGCGACGGCCTCCTGCAGGGCGCCGTCGATCTGCGCATAGTCGCGGACGTCGGCCGACGTGCCGAACGCATCGCCGCCATGCGCCTGCAACGCGCCGACTGCGCCTTCGACCCGTTCGGCCGACCGGCTGCAGATCGACAGACGCGCACCCATTTCGGCAAAGCGGTGGGCGATGCCCAGATTGATGCCGCTGGAGCCGCCGGCGATGAAAACATGGGTGTCGCGGAAATCGGCATCGGAGAGCAGGACGGTCATGGCGGGGGCCTCGGTGACGGTGGCGGGGGACCAGCTTAGCGCTATCGGGCCGGGAATCGCCAGATTGCACAACTGTTCCGGCATATCGGCCGAAGCCGTCCGGAGAGCCCGCCCTGAGCGAAGCCGAAGGAGCCTGCCCTGAGCGAAGTCGAAGGAGCCTGCCCTGAGCGAAGTCGAAGGGGCGGTCTCGTACAGCGCCGAGCGCCCGGCACGCGCCAAGATTTCCCTTTCTCCGGGCGCCGTTTGCCGCCATCAGGGGCGCCATGTCCGACATCTCCAGCCGCTCCCTGCTGCCCATCCTGCGCCCGAATGCCGTTGCCGTGATCGGGGCGTCCGATACGCCGTCGCGCATTGGCGGCCGGCCGATCCATTCGATGACGGCGATGGGCTTTGGGGGCCGGATATTCCCGGTCAATCCGCGGCGCGAGACCGTGCAGGGGCTGACGGCCTACCCGACGATCCGCGACGTGCCGGAGCCGGTGGACTGCGCGCTGATCGCCGTGCCGGCCGCGATCGCCGTCGACACCATCCGCGACTGCGCCGACCGTGGCGTGAAATCCGCCGTCGTCTTTACCTCGGGCTTTGCCGAGCAGGGCGAGGACGGCGCCCGGGCGCAGGGCGACATCGCGCAGATCGCCCGCAACAGCGGCATGCGTATCGTCGGGCCCAACTGCCTCGGCGTCTTCGCCATGGACCGGAGCTGGTACGGCACCTTCACCAACGCGCCGGCCATGCTGGAGCTGCCGCCGGGGCCCGTCGGAATCGTCAGCCAGAGCGGCGCCTACGGCTCCCATGTCCTGCTGGTGGCCCAGAAGCGCGGCGTCGGTTCCAACTTCTGGGTGACGACCGGCAACGAGTGCGATGTCGATGTCGGCGAGGTCATCGACTTCTATGCCGAAGCGCCAGAGGTCGAAATTATCGCCGTCTATGCCGAAGGGGTGCGGGACGGCCTGCGGCTCCGGCGGGCGCTGGCCAAGGCGCGGGATGCGCGCAAGCCGGTCATTTTCATGAAAGTCGGCCGGACCGGCGAGGGCGCCCGGGCGGCGGCCAGCCACACCGCCAGCCTGGCCGGCAGCGACGCGGTTTACGACGCGCTGTTCCGGCAATACGGCGTCTACCGCGCCGGCACGACCGAAGAGCTGGTCGACGTCGCCTACGCCTGCCAGTACGGCAGCTTTCCGAAGGGCCGGAGAGTCAGCCTTCAGACCATCTCCGGCGGAGGCGGCGTGCAGATGGCGGACGATGCGGTGCGCTACGGGCTGGATGTAGCGCCCCTGCCGGCGCCGGTGCAGAAGAAACTCAAGGCGCTGATCCCCTTCGCCGGCACCAACAACCCGGTCGATTTTACTGCCCAGGCCCTGAACGATCCGGACCTGATGGTGACGAATATCGGCCTGACGATCGACGAGGCGGAATACGACAGCCATGTCATCTTCATGACGTCGGTGCCGTCTACGCCCTTCATGAAGGAAACCTGCGCCGGCCTGTTCCGCACGGTGCGCGAGCGCTACCCCGACGAACCGATGATCATGAGCCTGGTCGGCGGCCCGGATGTCGTCGAGGTATACGAGAAGCTCGGCTACCCGGTGTTCGAGGATCCGTCGCTGGCGGTCCGGGCGCTGGCGGCGCTGACCCGGTTCGGCGCGGCGTTCGAGTGCGGCGCCGAAAGCCCGCCGCCGGCCGCGCCGGCCGGGATGCTGCCGGCGCCCGCCGCGCCCGTGGGCGAGCATGAGGCCAAGGCGATCCTGGCGAGCGCCGGCATTCCGGCGGTGCGCGAGAGCCTCGCGTCGACGGCGGAAGCGGCAGTTGCCGCGGCAGCGGATATCGGCGGGCCCTGCGTCCTCAAGATCGTCTCGCCCGATATCCTCCACAAGACGGAGATCGGGGGCGTCCTGCTCGATGTCGAGGGCGAGGCGGCGGTCTCCGCCGGCGCCCGGACCCTGCTGCGCCGGGCTGCGGAACGGGTGCCCGCTGCAAGGATCGAAGGCGTGCTGGTGAGCGAGATGGTGTCCGGCGGCGTCGAAACCGTGCTCGGCATGGTGCACGATCCGGTGTTCGGCCCGGCGATCATGTTCGGCCTGGGCGGCGTGTTCGTCGAAGTGTTGAAAGATGTCAGCTTCCGCCTCGCGCCCTTCGGCGTCGGCGAGGCTCACCGCATGATCGACGAAATCCGCGGCCGGCCGGTGCTGGAAGGCGTGCGCGGCGGCCCGCCGGTCGACATCGACGCGCTCGCCCTTGCGCTCGCCAGCCTCTCCGTCTTCGCCGACGCCAACGCCGGACGGTTTGAGAGCATCGACATCAATCCCTTCATCGCCCTGCCGAAGGGCGGCGCTGCGGTCGATGCGCTGATCGTGCCGCGGTTGGCGGCGTAGGAGCGGTTCGCGAGCCGGCTGCCGCGACGATCCAAAGACTGTCCGAACTCCTGCGGCGAATGAAAAGGCCGGAATACGACCTGCAGAAATTCCGGCGGGCCGAGTGCTCGAGCGGGCCGGATTCCGGCAAGAAAAGCGGATGGAGAGCTACAGGAGCGTCCGGGTAACGGCGACGGACTGGTATCTTTATGCCGCTACCGCGCCGCGATCCGGCTGATCGTGCTATGGGCGGGACAGGCCGGCGGGCGTCCCTCGTTACGCCCCGGAATAGATCCGCGGCTACTCGGGATGAGGGAGTTTGTCAGAGTCCCTCATCCCGAGTAGCCGCCGAAGGCGGCGTATCGAAGGACGAAATCCCGTCTCGACGGGCTTAGCTGTACTTCACCCCCATGATCTCGTAGGCCCGCGAGCCGCCCGGGGCGGTGACCTCTATGGAATCGCCGGTTTCCTTGCCGATCATGGCCCGGGCGAGCGGTGAGGTCAGCGACAGCAGCCCGTTGCGGATATCGCCCTCGTCCTCGCCGACGATCTGGTAGGTGCTTTCCTCGTCCGTATCCTCGTCGGCCAGCGTCACGGTGGCGCCAAACCGCACGACATCGCCGGACAGGCTCCGCGGGTCGATCACCTGGGCCCGGCTGACCTTATCTTCCAGTTCCATCAGGCGGCCCTCGATGAATGCCTGGCGCTCCTTGGCGGCGTGATATTCCGCATTTTCGGAGAGATCGCCGTGGGAGCGCGCCTCTTCCAGCGCATTGATGACCGCCGGGCGCTCTACCGCTTTCAGGCGCTTCATTTCATCCTGAAGCATGCCGTAACCGCGCTCTGTCATCGGAACCTTATCCATCGGGCAGACCGTCTGTAGTCAAAGGGTTTTCCGAGCGTTCGCGGCAACAAGCTGCTTCATCGGCGTCTCGATGGGGGGACGCCGGGGATGTTGCGCGCGCTCGCGCCTTTTGGCTTCTCAGAAAGACGATCCGAAATATGACTGGAGCGGGGCGACTTCAAGTGCGCCGGTGCGAAGTGCCGCAATCGCCTGCACCGCGGCCCGGGCGCCGGCGACGGTCGTGTAATAGGGGATGTCGCGCAGCAACGCGGTCTGGCGAAGCGAGAAGCTGTCGCGGATCGCCTGCGCGCCCTCGGTCGTGTTGAAGACGAGCTGCACGCCGCCGTCGGTCATTTCGTCGACGATGTGCGGCCGGCCTTCCAGCACCTTGTTGACCTGCCGGGCCGGGATGCCGCGGGCGTTGAGGTCGCGCGCGGTTCCGCGGGTCGCGAGCAGGTCGAAGCCGAGCGCAACCAGCCGTTCGGCTAGCGGCGCCAGCGCTTCCTTGTCATGGTCGCGGACCGAGACGAACACGGTGCCGGACCGGGGCAGGCGGATGCCGCTGGCGATCTGGGACTTGGCGAAGGCGCGGCCGAAATCCGTGTCCAGCCCCATAACCTCGCCGGTCGATTTCATCTCCGGGCCCAGGATCACGTCGACGCCGGGGAACCGGTTGAAGGGGAACACTGCCTCTTTGACCGCGACATGGCCGCCGGCCGGCCCCATGCCGAGCGCGAACCCGGCGAGCTTTTCGCCGGCCATGACGCGCGCCGCGATCTTGGCGACCGGGGCGCCGGTCGCCTTGGCGACGAAGGGCACCGTCCGGCTGGCGCGCGGGTTGACCTCGAGGATGTAGACCGCCTCGTCCTTGACCGCGACCTGGATGTTCATGAGGCCGACCACGCCGAGCGCCCGCGCCAGGCTCTCCGCCTGGCGCTCGATATCGGCGAGCGTCGCCGCCGAAAGCGAATGGGGCGGCAGCGCGCAGGCCGAATCGCCGGAGTGGATGCCGGCCTCCTCGATATGCTCCATGATGCCGGCGATGCGCACGCTCTCGCCGTCGGACACCGCATCGATATCGACCTCGATGGCGTCCTGGAGATAGCCGTCGATCAAGACCGGGTTGTCGCCGGAAACCCGCACCGCCTCGGTGACGTAGCGGCGCAGGCCGGTCTCGTCGTGGACAATCTCCATCGCCCGGCCGCCCAGCACATAGGACGGGCGCAGCAGCACCGGATAGCCGATCTTCCGGGCTACGGCGACGGCCTGTTCCATCGACGTCGCCGTGCCGTTGTTGGGCTGGCGCAGGCCGATCTCGTGCAGCAGACGCTGGAAGCGGTCGCGGTCTTCGGCCAGGTCGATGGCGTCGGGCGAGGTGCCGAGGATGGGCACGCCGGCGTCCGCCAGCGCATGGGCGAGCTTGAGCGGCGTCTGCCCGCCATACTGCACGATCACGCCCTTGAGTCGGCCGGCGGATTGCTCGGTCCGGCAGATTTCGATGACATCCTCGGCGGTCAGCGGCTCGAAATAGAGGCGATCGGAGGTGTCGTAATCGGTCGAGACGGTCTCCGGGTTGCAGTTGACCATGATCGTCTCGTAGCCCGCTTCGGCAAGCGCGTAGACCGCGTGGACGCAGCAATAGTCGAACTCGATGCCCTGGCCGATCCGGTTCGGCCCGCCGCCCAGGATGATGACCTTCTCGCGCTCCGAGGGCTCGGCCTCGCATTCCGGGTCGGGGCCGCTCTCGTAACAGGAATACATGTAGGGCGTGACCGAGGCGAATTCCGCGGCGCAGGTATCGATGCGCTTGTAGACCGGCCGTACGCCGGCGGACCGGCGCGCCGCCGCGACCTCCGCTTCCGGCAGGCCGGCGAGCGCCGCCAGCCGGGCGTCGGAAAAGCCGAGGCCCTTCACGCGGGCGAGCGCATCGCTGCCGCCGGGCAGCCCATCGGCTTCGATCTGCCGTTCGGCCTCGACGATCTCGCGGATCCGGGCGAGGAACCAGGGATCGATCCGGCAGGCGTTGTGGATCGCGTCGTCGCCGAAACCCGCGCGCATGGCCTGGGCGACGACCAGCAGCCGGTCCGGCGTCGGCTCGGCGAGCCGGGCGATCATGGTGTCCGCGCCGTCCTGTATGTCGATGGGGTCGAGCCCGGTCAGGCCGGTCTCCATCGAGCGGCAGGCTTTCTGCAGGGATTCGGCGAAAGTCCGGCCGATCGCCATGGCCTCGCCGACCGATTTCATCGCCGTGGTCAGGACCGGCTCCGCCCCGGCGAACTTTTCGAAGGTGAAGCGCGGCATCTTGGTGACGACATAGTCGATGGTCGGCTCGAAGGAGGCCGGGGTGACGCCGGTGATGTCGTTGCGGATCTCGTCCAGCGTGTAGCCGACGGCAAGCCGCGCCGCGACCTTGGCGATCGGGAAGCCGGTCGCCTTGGAGGCGAGCGCCGAGGAGCGGCTGACCCGCGGGTTCATCTCGATGATGACCTGGCGGCCGGTCGCCGGATCGACGGCGAACTGCACGTTCGAGCCGCCGGTATCGACGCCGATTTCGCGCAACACCGCAATCGAGGCGTTGCGCATCATCTGGTATTCCTTGTCGGTCAATGTGAGCGCCGGCGCGACCGTGATGCTGTCGCCGGTGTGGATGCCCATCGGATCGACATTCTCGATCGAGCACACGATGATGCAGTTGTCCGCCCGGTCGCGGACGACCTCCATCTCGAACTCCTTCCAGCCGAGCACCGATTCCTCGATCAGGACCTGGCTGACCGGCGAGGCGCGCAGGCCGCGGCCGACGATGTCGCGGAACTCGCTGCGGTTGTAGGCGACGCCGCCGCCCGTGCCGCCGAGCGTGTAGGACGGCCGGATGATGACCGGCAGGCCGATGGCCGCCAATGCGTCCTGCGCCTCTTTCAGGGAGCCGACCAATGCGCTTTTCGGGCTTTCCAGGCCGATCCGCGCCATCGCCTCGCGGAACTGCAGCCGGTCCTCGGCCTTGGCGATGGCCTCCCGGTTGGCGCCGATCAGCTCGACGCCGTGGCGCTCCAGGGCGCCGCTCTCGGCGAGCGCCAGCGCGGTGTTGAGCGCGGTCTGGCCGCCCATGGTCGGCAAGAGCGCGTCCGGCTTCTCCCTCTCCAGGATGCGCTCGACAATCTCCGGCGTGATCGGCTCGACATAGGTCGCGTCGGCCAGGCCCGGATCGGTCATGATGGTCGCCGGGTTGGAATTGACCAGGATGACCCGGTAGCCCTCGTCCTTCAGCGCCTTGACGGCCTGCGTCCCCGAATAATCGAACTCGCAGGCCTGCCCGATGATGATCGGGCCGGCGCCGATGATGAGGATCGAAGCGATGTCGGTGCGGCGGGGCATTCAGGCCTGATCCGCCGCCGCCATATGCGCCACGAAGCGCTCGAACAGGTATTGGCTGTCCTGGGGGCCGGGGCTGGCTTCCGGGTGGTATTGCACGCTGAAGACCGGCTTGCCCTCGACCTTCAGGCCTTCGCAGGAGCCGTCGAACAGGGACTTGTGGGTCATGGTCACGCCGGCGGGCAGGCTTTCGGCGTCGACCTCGAAGCCGTGGTTCTGGCTGGTGATCTCGACCTTGCCGGTCTCGAGGTCCTTGACCGGATGGTTCGCGCCGCGATGGCCGTGATGCATCTTGCGGGTCTTCGCGCCGAGGGCCAGCGCCAGCATCTGGTGCCCGAGGCAGATGCCGAAGACCGGCAGATCGAATTTCAGCAGCTGGCGGATGACCGGCACGGCATACGCCCCGGTCGCCGCCGGATCGCCCGGCCCGTTGGACAGGAACACGCCGTCCGGCGCATGGCGCAGGATTTCCTCGGCGCTCGCCGTCGCCGGCACGACCGTGACCCGGCAGCCGAGCGAGGCCAGGCTGCGCAGGATGTTGCGCTTGGCGCCGAAATCCATCGCAACGACATGGAAACGCGACGCCTCCTGCCGGCCGTAGCCCTCGCCCCATTGCCAGCCGGTCTCGGCCCAGCTGTAGGTCTGGGTGCAGGACACGTCCTTCGCCAGGTCCATGCCCTCCAGTCCGGGCCAGGCCTGCGCGTTGGCGATCAGGTCATCGACCGGAAAATCGCCGGCCGGATCGTGGCGCAGCACGGCGTTGGCCGCCCCGCCGTCGCGCAGCCGCCGGGTCAGCCGGCGCGTGTCGACGCCGGCGATGGCCGGCAGGTCGTGGCTCTTGAGCCAGGCGTCGAGATGCTGGCCGCTGCGGTAGTTGGACGGGTCGGTAATGTCGGCGCGGAATACGCCGCCGAGCGCCGCCGGGGTCGTGGTCTCGATATCTTCGGCGTTGGTGCCGACATTGCCGATATGGGGGAAGGTGAAGGCGATGATCTGGGCGGCGTAGGACGGATCGGTGAAGATTTCCTGATAGCCGGTGAGCGACGTGTTGAAACACAACTCGCCCGGCACGGTCTTCGCCGCGCCGGCGCCGCGGCCCCAGAACACCGTGCCGTCGTCCAGGAACAGGCCCGCCGTCGCCCATTCCGGCTGTTCCGGACGGCCGTCGGAAACCTGCGCCGAAGGCCCGTCGACGGACGCCGCGGTCGTCTCTGGCGGGGGGGATGTCTGCATCGACAGCCGCTTGTCGTTGGCCGAACCGGTCGGCCGGAATTGTTGGAAGCGCCGCTCCGAAAAGCCCCGGACGACCGGCGTTAGGTAGGGAAGGACTGCGGCGGCGGTCAAGCGCGGGCGGCGCACGGCCGGCGCCGCACCGGGCCGCATTTCGTCACATCGGCGGGCGAATATCCGCAGCGAGGGATAAGCATTCCGTTGACTCCGGCGGCCGGTTAATGGCACGAATGCCCGGTCATATCGCGGCGCCGGAACATGCCGGCGCACCCGGCATCGGGTTGGGATGGGCTCGTCGAATCGGGCCGGGACTGGAGACGGACAGATGGCTGACGCCATGCTGCGCGACCGAATCAAAGCCGAACTGAAAGAAGCGATGAAGGCAAGGGAGCGGCGGAAAACCGCCACCCTTCGGCTTATTTCGGCAGCGCTGAAAGACCGGGATATCGCCGCCCGCACCAAGGGGGTGCCGGACGGCATCGACGAGATGCAGATCCTGGGCATGCTGCAAACCATGGTGAAGCAGCGCCGGGAAAGCATCGACCATTACGAACAGGGCGGGCGGCTCGAACTGGCCGAACAGGAGCGCGAGGAGATCGAGATCATCAACGATTTCCTGCCGCCACGGCTGGACGAAGACGCGATCGAAGCCGCCGTCGGCTCTGTGATCGACGAACTCGGCGCGGCCTCGGTCAAGGATATGGGGCGCACCATGGCCGAGTTGCGCCAGCGCTATGCCGGCCAGATGGATTTCGGCAAGGCGAGCGCCCTGGTGAAATCGCGCCTGGCGCTGTAGCCGCTACTCCTCGATACGCCCCGGATTCGATCCGGGGCTACTCGGGATGAGGGAAGATGGGAGCCAATACCAACACCGTCCCTCACCCTGAGTAGCCGCGAAGCGGCGTATCGAAGGGCCCCGCCGCGCAGAACGCCGATGCGAACCGCGCGACTGCCGGGACGCTTCGTGCTAGTCTTCCGGCATGACGATCACCCCGCAATTCCTGGACGAACTGCGCGGCCGGGTGCCGGTGTCGGATGTCGTCGGCAAGCGGGTGAAGCTGGCCAAGAAGGGCCGCGAATTCACCGGCCTGTGCCCTTTCCACAGTGAGAAGACGCCGTCCTTCACCGTCAACGACGACAAGGCCTTTTACCATTGCTTCGGCTGCGGCGCCCACGGCGACGTCATCCGCTTCGTCACCGAAACCGAAGGGCTGACCTTTCCCGAAGCTGTCGGAAAGCTGGCCGGGATGGCCGGCCTGACGGTGCCGCAGGCGACGCCGCAGGAACGCCGGCGCGCGGAACGGGCGAAGAGCCTTCAGGACGCCTGCGAAGCCGGGCTGCATTTCTTCCGCCGGCGCCTCGACGGGCCGGACGGGGCGGCGGCACTGGCCTATCTGCGGCGGCGCGGCGTTAAGCCCGAAACAATCGATGCGTTCCGGTTGGGCTGGGCGCCGGATGGGCGGAGCGCGTTGAAAAAGGCCCTGACCGGCGAGGGCTATTCCGAAAACATGCTGATCGAGGCCGGCCTGCTGATAAAGCCGGAGGACGGCGGCGAGAGCTATGACCGCTTTCGCGGCCGGGTGATTTTCCCGATCGCCGACCGGCGCGGCCGGGTTATCGCTTTCGGCGGCCGGGCGCTCGGCGACGCCCAGCCGAAATATCTGAATTCCCCGGAAACGCCGCTGTTCAGCAAGGGCCAGCTGCTCTACGGCCTCGACAAGGCGCGCCAGGCCGTGCGCGACGGCCCGGACGGCCCGGACGGCAAGGGGGGGGCCGACGTCATCGTTACCGAAGGTTACACGGACGTCATCGCGCTCCACCAGGCCGGCTTCGGCGGCGCCGTCGCCCCGCTCGGCACGGCGCTCACCGAAAGCCAGATCGAGGAACTGTGGCGCCTCACGCCGGAGCCGGTGCTGTGCTTCGACGGCGACGAGGCCGGCCGCCGCGCCGCCGGCCGGGCGCTCGACCGGCTGCTGCCCCGCCTCGTGCCCGGCAAGACCGCCCGCTTCGTCTTTCTGCCCGAGGGCGAGGACCCGGATTCCTTCGTCAGCCTGTCCGGGCCGGAGGCCTTCGGCCGCTTGGTCGAACGGGCGACGTCCGTCTCGGAGGCACTGTGGCGGCGCGTGGCGGGAACGCAGACGATCGATTCGCCGGAATTTGCCCAAAACGTCAGAAAGAATATCGAAGAAGTTGTCGGTCAGATGGCCGAAAGGCGCACCCAAACGGACTATCGACGTTATTTGGAAGATAAACTTTTTTGGGCGGGCCGCACGAAGAAAGGCGGCGTTGAGAAGAAGAAACTTATTGAAATGAAATCCGATGTCGGGCCGGAAGAGAATATCTCGAACCGACAGAAAGCCCTGCTGGCGGCGTTGATCAACCATCCCCAGCTCATCCGCGGCTACGGCGAACGGCTGGTCGAGGTCGATTTCCTCTCGGCCGATCTGGCCGGACTATTGACGGATGCCATCGACCTGCACGGCCGATCCGAGGATATGGAAGCCGAAACTTTGAAGGAACACCTTCGGCGGCGCGGGCATGACAACCTGGTGGAGAGCATTTGCAGCCGGAAGATATACGCGGTGGCGCCTTTCGCCGATCCGGCTTTCGATCGGGCTTCGGTCGAACCGGGCTTCGCAGATGCGTTGCGGCAGTTGGAGCGGAGCTTCGCCAGGGCCGAGTTGCAGCAGCGTCTGAAGCGCGGCCTGTACCGGGACGACGACGCCGAGTATGCCCGGCTGACCGAGTTCGCCTCGGATATCGCCCGTCAAGTGACCGGAACCGACGAGGCAGACACGGTATAGACCACGGACGTCGGGCCGGAGAAACCAGCGAGGCCGGCCCGGCGCGATACGGACGGCGAGTGCAGTCGGCACCTTCCGCTCTGCCGGAAGGAATCGGATCGCGCGGACGAACAAATTTCCCGATGCCCAAAGCTTGAACGGCTATACAAATTATGGCAAAAATAACCGGATATAATAACCGGTCAAAAAATATGCAAACCATCAACGCCACTGAAGCCAAAGCGAAGCTGGCTGAACTTCTCCGCGCCGTCGAGCGGGGGGAGACGGTCGCGATCACCCGCCACGGCGAGACGATCGCCCATGTCATTCCTGCGCCGGCGGGCGATTGCGCCGGGCGGGAGGACGCCGTGGCCCGGTTTCGCCGCCAGCGCGACACCTGGGAGCCCGCCGGGATGTCGGTGGACGACATTCTTGGCGCACGTCACGAAGGCCATCGCTGGTGAGCGTTTTCGTCCTCGACGCCTCGGTCGCCATTGCCTGGCTACTGAACGAGGATACCGGAGGGCAGGCGGATTTGGCCCTTACCCTTCTGGTAGACGAGGACGCCTTGGTCCCGCAATTGTGGCACCTTGAGGTCCGAAACGGATTGCTGACCGCCATACGGCGTGGCCGGATCGAAGTCGACGCCGCTTCGGAACGCCTCCGCGCCCTGTACCTGCTCCCGATCAGGACCGATGCGGAGGCCGACCCGGATATCGCCTTTGACCTTGCCAGACGGCACGCGCTCACAATTTACGACGCGGTCTACCTGGAACTGTCGGAACGGCATACGGCACCGTTGGCGACCCTCGACAAGGCCCTTGCCAAAGCTGCCGCCGGGTTTGGTCTGCCCCTGGTCTGCGACCTCGGCATATTGTAGCGCAACGACGGAATCTGCCGCCGGGCTCCCCAAGAACAGGCCCAAGCCTGGCCGGATAGCGCTCCGCAACCGGCTTCCGGTCTTGTTGTCTGCCGGCTGGGGGCTATATCTCGCCGAGTCGCTTGACGGCGTTCTGGATTGCACCCTGAGGTTGCATTCGGCGGCGCATCGGGGGATCGGCGACGTTCGCGGGGGCGCCCGAGGCTTCGAGGGCGCGGACTTTAATCCTTGCGGAAACCAAAGCGGATAAACATTTCGCGCGCGCCGGAGCGCCTGTGCCGCGCGAATTCGGGGACAGTAGCTACATGGCAAGCAAGGCTACGGCCGCACAGTCGGTTTCCACCGAAGCCCAGAACGATACCGACGATGCACTGATCGATGCGCTGGCGGCGGCGGAAAAGAAGCTCGTCGCGAAGGGCAAGGAGCAGGGCTATCTCTCGGAAGAGGAAATCGACGCCGCCATTCCGCCCGACCGGGTGACCCACGAACAGCGCGAAGACATTCTGGCCCGGCTCTCGGTGATGGGCATCAACGTGGTCGATGCTGAAGCGGCGGACGACAAGGAGCCGGAAGGCGCCGGCGAACCGGCCGAGCGCAAGGGCAACGTCGCGGACGATGTCGGACGGACGGACGATCCGGTGCGCATGTATCTGCGCGAAATGGGGACGGTCGAACTGCTGTCCCGCGAAGGCGAGATCGAGATCGCCAAACGGATCGAGGCCGGCCGCGAGAAGATGATCGGCGGCCTGTGCGAAAGCCCGCTCACCATGCGCGCGGTCGTGGCCTGGCGCGACGCCCTTCAGGACGGCGCGGTCCTGCTGCGCGACATTATCGACCTGGAGGCGACGTTCAGCGGCCCGGCGGAGAACCGCGCTGAGGGCGAGGAGGCCGGCGGCAGTACCGAAAGCAGTGCTGCGAACGGCGCGCAAACGAACAGCCCGCATACGAACGGCGCGCAATCGAACGGCCCGCATACGAACGGCAGGGCGGCGGAACCGGAAGAAGCCGAAGCCGCCCCAAGCGAAACCACCGCCATCGACGAAGCCACTCCGGACGAAACGGTGAGCCTGAGCCCGGCGCCGGACAACGACAACGAACCGGCCGCCGGAACTGTTGCCGAACCGGCCGCCGGTCAGGCGGAGGCGGCCGTCGAGGACAGCGCCGCCGCCGGAGACGCCGTTCCGGCCGGGGACGACGAGGACAGGAACGGCGAAGAGGTGATCGACGTCGTTGCCGAAGTGGAAGGCGGCGAAACCGACGGGAATGGCGCTGCCGCACCGGAAGACGACGAGGACGACGAGGACACCGCCGCGAACATGTCGCTGGCCGCCAAGGAAGCCTCCCTGATGCCGGAGGTGCTGGCGAATTTCGACGCCATCGCCAAGACCTACGAGAAGCTGCGCAAGATCCAGTCGGCCCGGCTGGAGACCATGCGCGAGGGCAACGATCCCGGCGCTCGGGCGGAACGGCGCTACCGGGCGGTGCGCAACGAGCTGGTCGGTCTCGTCGAGCGCATCCACATGAACAACCAGCGCATCGAGGAGCTGGTCGAGCAGTTCAAGGAGCTGAACAAGCTGCTGCTCGGCCTGGAAGGCAAGCTGATGCGCCTGGCGCTCGACTGCGGCGTCGACCGGCATGAATATCTGAAGCACTATCGCGGCTCGGAGCTCGACCCTGGCTGGATGGACCAGATGGCCCAGCACAACACGCCGGGCTGGCAGGAACTGAACGACAGGCACCGGCTCGAAATCGAGGATCTGCGCGCCGGCGTCGCCGAGGTCTCGCGCGCTGCCGAACTGCCGGTCAACGAATTCCGCCGCATCTCCAAGACCGTCCAGCAGGGTGAGCGCGAGGCCGGCCAGGCCAAGAAGGAGATGGTCGAGGCCAATCTCCGCCTCGTCATCTCCATCGCCAAGAAATACACCAACCGCGGCCTGCAGTTCCTCGACCTGATCCAGGAAGGCAATATCGGCCTGATGAAGGCGGTCGATAAGTTCGAATACCGCCGCGGCTACAAGTTCTCGACCTACGCAACCTGGTGGATCCGCCAGGCCATCACCCGCTCGATCGCCGACCAGGCGCGCACGATCCGCATCCCGGTGCACATGATCGAGACGATCAACAAGCTGGTCCGCACGTCGCGCCAGATGCTGCACGAGATCGGCCGGGAGCCGACGCCGGAGGAACTGGCCGAGCGGCTCCACGTGCCGCTGGAGAAGGTGCGCAAGGTCCTCAAGATCGCCAAGGAGCCGATCTCGCTCGAGACCCCGATCGGCGACGAGGAAGACAGCCATCTCGGCGATTTCATCGAGGACAAGAACGCCATCGTGCCGCTCGACGCGGCGATCCAGTCCAACCTGCGCGAGACGACGACCCGGGTGCTGGCGACGCTGACGGCGCGCGAGGAGCGCGTGCTGCGCATGCGCTTCGGCATCGGCATGAACACCGACCACACGCTCGAAGAGGTCGGCCAGCAATTCTCCGTCACCCGCGAGCGCATCCGCCAGATCGAGGCCAAAGCACTGCGCAAGCTCAAGCATCCGAGCCGCTCGCGCAAGCTGCGGAGTTTCCTGGATACGTAGGGGGCGGGCGGCCCCTCGATACGGCCCTGCGGGCCTACTCGGGATGAGGGACTTTCTTGTGGTCCCCGTTGCTCCGACAAACCCCCACCCTCACCCTGAGTAGCCGCAAAGCGGCGTATCGAAGGGCCGGGCGCTACGAAGAGGGTCCGGTATCGGTTGCGTCGAGACCCGTCAATTCCTGAGCAGCAACTTGCCACACGCGTTTTGCGGGCCGTGCACCCCCGCGCCGCCTCCCCCGTTGGCTCTGCTCGCCGCTTGGCGTATTGCTGTGGCCGAAGCGTAGCGGCACGGGGGGATGCCATGATGCAGGAGCGGATCGAGGCGAAGTGGATCCGGGCGTTCGAGACGGTGTTCGGCCTGTGCGCGATCAAGCCGGGCGATGCGGTCGCCATTCTGTCGGAAACCCAGTCGCGCGCCGTCAATGTGCAGCTGGCCGAACTGGCCTTGAGCGCGATGGGGGCGAAGCCGTTCCATCTCGTCCTGCCGACGCCGCCGCAATCGGCGCCCGTGCCGGTGCGCTCGACCGGCGCAACCGATGTCGTGCAGCGGCTGGCGCCGGTGATCGAGGCGCTCGGCGCGTCGGCCCTGTTCGTCGACTGCACCGTCGAGGGCATGCTGCACGCGCCGGAACTGCCGGAGATCCTCAAGAAGGGCACCCGCGGCCTGATGATCTCCAACGAGCACCCCGAAGCGCTGGAGCGGCTGGCGCCCGACGCCGAACTGGAAGGCCGGGTGAAGACGGGCATAAAGATGCTGCGGGCGGCCTCGGAGATGCGCATCGCCTCCGATGCCGGAACCGACCTCACGATCCGGGTGGAAGGCGCGGCGGCGGGCGGCGGCTGGGGCTTCACCAAACGGCCCGGCACCATGACCCACTGGCCCGGCGGCCTGTGCCTGTGCTTCCCGGCGTCCGGCAGCGTCAACGGGCGGCTGGTGCTCGACCGCGGCGACGTCAACCTGACCCTCAAACGCTACATGGAAGCGCCGGTGACGCTCACGGTCGAGGACGACTACGTCACCGACATCGCCGGCGACAATCTCGATGCCGACCTGTTCCGCGCCTACATCGCCGCCTGGGGCGACCGCGAGGCCTATGCCGTCAGCCATGTCGGCTGGGGCATGAACCCGGCGGCGCGCTGGGAATCGATGGCGCTCTACGACAAGACGGATTTCAACGGCACCGAACTGCGCGCCTTCGCCGGCAATTTCCTCTATTCGACCGGCGCAAACGAAGTCGCGGGGCGGCACACGCTCGGGCATTTCGACCTGCCGCTGCGCCACTGCACGGTCGCGCTGGACGGCAGGACGGTCGTCGACCGGGGTGTGCTGCAGGGCGACCTCGCCGCATGAGCCTTCAGGCTTTGCAGCAGTCCCCTGCGCTACCGTCTCCGGCCGTTCCGTCCTGTATCGAAGCCGGGACCGGGCCGGACACCGTGCTTTTTCTGCACGGACTCGGCGGCGGCGGCCGCAGCTTCGACGACGCTCTGGCAGCGATGCCGGCGGGCTGGCGCGGCGTCGCCTGGGACATGCCGGGCTGCGGCGACTCGCTGCCGCTGGAAGAGATGACATTCGAAACGCTGGCCGCGGCGGCGGTCCGGCTGCTGGATGCGCGCCAGATCGGGTGCGCCGTGATCGTCGGCCACTCCATGGGCGGCATGATCGCGCAGGAAATCGCCGCCCGCTATCCGGACCGCGTGCGGGGGCTGGTGCTGTTCGCCACCAGCGCCGTCTTCGTCAGCCGCGATCCGTTTTTCAGGATGGCCTATCTCGCCGACCGGCTGGCGCCCCTCGACCGCGGATTGACGCCGGTGGAAATCGCTGCCGGCGTCGTCGACGGCATGTGCGGGCCGAAGGCATCGGCGCAAACCAAGGAGCGCGCCCTTGAAATCGCCGCGCACCTCCCGGGCGCGACCTACCGGCAGGCCTACGCCTGCCTCATCGACTTCGACCGTGAATCCGATCTGGCAAGGATCGCCTGCCCGACGCTGGTGCTGGCGGCCGAGCATGACCGGCTTTCGCCGCCGAGGACCCTGGCGCGGATGGCCGAAGCCATACCCGGCGCCCGTTATCGTTGTCTGACCGATGCCGGCCACATCGCCAATATGGAAAACCCGGCGACGTTCAACGCCGAAATCGCCCGTTTCTTGCAAGACATTTCCCGGCAGGAAGCAGATTGGAGCTAGGGAGGCTGCATGACGCAAGCGCTCATGGACATCCATGGGGCGGACGCGACCGCCCGCCAGAAAGACCTGATCGGCCGGATTCGCGAATTGGGGCGCGACCGGTTCCGCCCGCGCGCCGCGGAGCTGGACGCCCGGAACCTCTTCCCGTTCGAGAACTATGCCGATTTGCGCGAAGCCGGCTTCTACGCTCTGACGATCCCCGAAGACCATGGCGGCATGGGCGCCGACTACGGCACCTATGCCCTGATTTCCGCCGAACTGGGCCGCTGGTGCCCGGCCACGGCGCTCACCTTCAACATGCATGCCGCCACCCTGTTCTGGGCGTCGCGCCTGGCGGACGAGCTGGACATGCCGGACGAGGTGCGCGCCGAGCACAACATCCGGCGCGCGGACATTTTCCGCCGCGTCGTCGAGGACGGCATGCTGTTCGCCCAGCCCTTTTCCGAGCCGGACAGCGCGGCGGCGGCCGGCAAGGCGGCTTTCGGCACCATGGCAAGACCGGTCGAGGGCGGCTACCGGGTCGACGGGATCAAGCATTTTGCGTCGCTCTCCGGCGCGGCGAGTCACTACGGCCTGGTCTGCACGCTGCAACAGGAAGGCATCGAGGCGATCCCGCAGAACACCATGTTTCTCGCCGTCCCGGCCGATGCCGAGGGTGTGACGATCTTCGGCGAATGGAACGTCATGGGCATGCGGCCGACCGACAGCCGCTCGCTGAAGTTCGAGAATGTCTTCGTGCCCGACGAGCTGACGATGCTGCCGCACGGCCTTTACTACCAGGCCGCGCTTAACTGGCCGCACATGTTCATGACGCTGACGCCGACCTATCTCGGCCTCGCCCACGCGGCCTTCCAGTTCACCGTGGACTATCTGCGCGGCGAGGTCGCCGGTGCGCCGCCCGCCGGACCCGCCCGCCACAGCCCCGCCAAGCAACTGGCAGTGGCGGAGATGCGCATCAAGCTGGAGCAGGCGACCGCCCTGTTCCGGCGCACGATCGGCGAGGCCCGGCTGCGCCCGACCAAGGAAGACCGGCTGCGCGCCTACGCCACCCAGTTCACCGTGATGGAATACGCTAACGATATCGCGCGCCTCGGCCTGCGCACCTGCGGCGGCCGGGCGATCTTCAGGAATTTCGATATCGAGCGCTGGTATCGCGACAGCCGCTGCGGTTCCCTGATGCTGCCCTGGACGGCGGAAATCTGCCTGGAGCGGCTGGGCCGGGAGAGCCTGTTCGAACGCGGCGAGCGATAATGGCCGGTCGGCGGTTCTTCGCGCCGACAGGGCGCAGCCAGACCGACATTTCCGGCTGGATTGCGCAGCGCGCCGGCTGGGCGCCGGACGATACCGCCCTCCGGTTCGAGGGGGCGGACATTTCCTACGCAGCTTTGGAAGACCGGATCGGGCGGACTGCCGGGGCGCTCGACAGCGTCTTCGATATTGGCGATGGCGACCGGGTCGCCCACCTTGGCGTCAACGCGCCGGAGATGATCGAGCTGCTGTTCGCCTGCGCCCGGCTCGACGCGATCTTCGTGCCGCTGAACAGCCGGCTGACGGTCGAGGAGCATTTGTGGCAGCTGCAGGACTGCGGCGCGGCCGTTCTGTTCGTCGAACCGGATTATTTCGACCACGCCGCGGAGCTTGCCGCGGCGCTTCCCGAATTGCGCCTCGCAACCTACGCCGGCGACGACCCGCGCTGGCCGGCCCTGGAGCGGCTTCGCGAGTCGGCAGACCCCTGCCCGCCCGCGCTGTGCGCCGACCTGCGCCGCCCGGCGAAGATCGTTTATACCTCCGGCACGACCGGCCGGCCCAAGGGCGCGGTGCTGTCCCAGGAGGCGCTGTTCTACACGGCGCTCAACGGCCAGTCGGTTTTCGAGTTTACCCGGGCCGACCGTATCCTGACGGCGATACCGCTGTTCCATGTCGGCGGCATGAACATCCAGACCCTGCCGGGCCTGCGCGCCGGGGCGACGATCACGCTCCATCGCCGGTTCGATCCGACGGCGGCCCTGAATACGCTGATCGAGGACCGGACGACGCTGCTCGCCGTCGTGCCGACCATGGCGCGCGCCCTGTTCGCCCTGCCGGACTTCGCCGATGCCGATCTTTCGAGCCTGCGTTGCGTGTGCATGGGATCGTCTTCGGTGCCGCCCCCCCTGTTCGCGCCATGGCACGCGCGCGGCCTGCCGGTGAACCAGGTCTACGGCCTGACCGAGAGCGGCCCGACCGCGGTCGCGCTGCCCATCGCCGACGGCTTCGCGCGCAGCGCCTCGGCCGGCAAGCCTGTGCTGCATTGCGCGGCGAAGGTCGTCGCCGGCGACAGCGGCCGGCGAGCGCCGCCCGGCGACATGGGCGAGATCTGGCTGCGCGGCCCCAACCTGATGTCGGAATACTGGGGCGATCCCGAAGCGACCGCCGAAACCTTTACCGAAGACGGCTGGTTCCGGACCGGCGACCTCGGCCGGGTCGATTGCGACGGCTTTTTCTTCGTCGAGGACCGCAAGACGGACATGATCGTCTCCGGCGGCGAGAATATCTATCCGGCGGAACTGGAGCGGTTCCTTGCCGAAACAGACGATCTGGCCGAATTCGCCGTGGTCGGCCGGCCGGACGAAACATGGGGCGAGACCCCGGTCTGCATCGTCGTGCCGAATCCCGGCGCAACAGTTACCGAAGCCTCGGTCCTGTCCCTGTTCGACGGCCGGCTGGCGCGCTACAAGCGCCCGCGCGCGGTCATTCTGACCGATAACCCGCTGCCGCGCACGCCGCTCGGCAAGGTCCGCAAGTTCGAACTGCGCGAGGCCCTGCTGGCGGGGCGGCTGGGATCGTAGCTGCTCAATTCAAGCGTCAGGAAGGGAACCCGTATTCCCTTGCCCATTCCCGCCACTCGATTTCTTCTTCGGCAACCGGTTCGAGACGCTCGGCCAAGGCATGATTTTCGGTAAAGATCATAAGGTTATCGCAGTCCCAGCGCGCCGAGGGGGCGATCAGCCCGTCAAAGCCCAGAAATGCCAGCGCTGCGCCGATCCTCTGGGTCTGGGCGTAATCCCGCTCTCCGTAACGGCCCGAAGCGATGCCGAAATCCGCCAGGTCCGCGCGAGCGAGGCGTAGGGTCCGCGCCGTCGAAACGGCCAGGCGCGTTACCTTGATTGCGCGCGGACCGGGGACCGGCGTCAATCCGGCGAGGAAGGAGGCGACCTCGGCAAGTGCCCCGTCCCGCTCCAGGCTCGTATAGAGCACATACACGCCGGGATCGCCCTGCGGAGGTGGCGCCCACCGTCCGCCGCTGATCGAAGGAGCGGTCGGGTCTGCGCCGACGCGGGTAGCGCGGAACACCTCGCTTTCGAAACGCTCGGTACGAAGCGCGCTTAGACGGTCGGCGAGACCCTGATCGTGGATCATGCTTCGCCGACCGGGACCGCTCAAATGTATACTGCGTCGCGAAGCTGGTTCACGAGGCGCCGCACCTCGTCGATCCGGCCCTCCCTGATCAGTTCGGCTGGCGACGATCCGTCAAGATGCTTCTGCGGAGAGAAAATCCACTGACGCGCTTCGTTCGGCTCATAGAAGTCGGACAGTTCGTCCACGATGAACTCGAACTCCAGCAGAGTTTTTTCAGTCCTGGCATGGGGATAGGCGCGCCCCTGGTTCCAGCGCGACACCGTCTCCGGGCGGGTGCCGAGCAGGTTCGCAACCTCGACATGCCGCATCGCGCCCTTGTTGCGGATCGACTCCAGTTTCCTGGCGACTGCGTTACTCGCGACTGCTGCTCTTTCCGGTGCCATCGTTCGCTTCCCTGTCCGGCGCGCCGCTTCTCCCCGCGTCCGCAGCATGCGGACCGGTTGCCTGCGGAGGCAAACGGCCCCTTCATCAGCTATGACAGTAATATAGCGATTTCAATTGCAAAAGACGTTTACTTTTTGATTGATTTTCGAATCGGTCGAGGCTCGGCAGTTGGAACCGCCTCACACTGTCTTGCCCTTGAAGCGGCACAGGTCGTTGACGATGCAGGCCGAGCAGTCGGGCTTGCGCGCCTTGCAGACATAGCGCCCGTGCAGGATCAGCCAGTGGTGGGCGTGCTGCCGGAAGCGCGGCGGCGTCGCCTTCTCCAGCTTTTGTTCGACCGCCAGCGGCGTCTTGCCGGGCGCCAGGCCGGTGCGGTTGCCGACCCGGAAGATATGGGTATCGACCGCGATGGTCGGCTGGCCGAAGGCGATGTTCAGGACGACGTTCGCCGTCTTGCGGCCGACCCCGGGCAGGGCTTCCAGCGCGGCGCGGTCCTGCGGCACCCGGCTGCCGTGCTTCTCGATCAGGATATGGCTGAGCGCGATGACGTTCTTCGCCTTGGCGTTGTAGAGCCCGATGGTGCGGATATGCTCTTTCAGTCCGGACTCGCCGAGCGCCACCATCTGCTCCGGCGTCGTCACCTGCGCGAACAGCGCCTCGGTCGCCTTGTTGACGCCGACATCCGTCGCCTGGGCCGACAGCACGACGGCGACCAGCAGGGTATACTCGTTGACATGGTTCAGCTCGCCCTTCGGCGCCGGCCGCTGCGCCTCGAAGCGGCTGTACATCTCGACGATATCGGCTTTCTTCATGGCGCGGACCTTATCACGAAACGGCGAATGGGTTAGGGTTGGGCCATGAACGCGTCGCCGGTCTTTCTCGACGCCGAACTCCGGCCCAACCGCAGCCTCAGCCCGCGCGGCTTCCGCTGGCTGATGGGCGGCCTGCTGGCGATTTCCTTCGTCGCCGGCGTCGTGTTCGTCTCGATCGGGGCCTGGCCGGTCTTCGGCTTTTTCGGGCTGGACGTGCTGCTGATCTGGCTCGCCTTCCGCGCCAGCTACCGCAGCGGCGCGATGTTCGAATATCTCAAACTGACCCGCGATGCACTGGAGGTGAAGCGCATCCATCCCTCGGGCCGCGAGCAGAGATGGTCGTTCCAGCCCTGGTGGGTGCGGGTTTCCCTGCCCCGGCCGGTCGAGCACGAGAGCCAGCTTTCACTCTCGTCCCATGGCCGGCGGCTGATCGTCGGCGCCTTTCTCAGCCCAAGGGAGCGCGGCGAGGTCGCCGACGCGCTGGAAGACGCCCTGCACCGGATGCGCGCCGCGCCGGCCTGACCCCTCCGCCCTGGCCGCACCGGGCGCCGCGCGGCGTCCTCAACGCAACCCGAGCACGTCCGCCATGTCGTAAAGGCCCGGCGCGCGACCGGCCGCCCAGCGCGCCGCCCGTACCGCGCCGCGGGCGAAGATGGCGCGGCTGCCGGCCTTGTGGGTGATCTCAACCCGCTCGCTGTCGGTCGCGAAGACCACTGAATGTTCGCCGGCGACATCGCCGCCCCGCAGCACGGCGAAGCCGATATCGCCCTGCCGGCGCGCGCCGGTGACGCCGTCCCGGCCGCGGTCGGCGACCGCATTCAGATCGACGCCGCGGCCCCGTGCGGCGGCGCGGCCGAAGCCGAGCGCCGTGCCCGACGGCGCATCGGCCTTGTGCTTGTGGTGCATTTCCACGATCTCGACGTCCCAGTCGTCGCCCAGTGCCTTCGCCACCTGCTCGGTGACCGCAAACAGGAGGTTGACCCCCAGGCTCATATTGGGCGCGTAGACCACCGGCACCGACGCGGCAGCGGCCTCCAGGGCGGCGGTGTGTCCCGGTTCCAACCCGGTGGTGCCGACCACGAGTGCCGTCCCGGTCCCGGCCGCCGCGTCAGCGTGTCCGGCGGCCGCGGCCGGAACGGTGAAATCGACCAGCACGTCGCTCGCCCCGGCAGCGGTGCCGGCATCGTCGACCACGGTGACGCCCAGTGGATCGAGCCCGGCGACCGCGCCGGCATCCCGTCCGACCGCGGCGTTGCCCGGCAGTTCGGTCGCCGCGCCGATGCGGCAGCCCTCGGCGGCGCCGATTTCCCGGATCAGCATCTGTCCCATCCGGCCGCTGCAGCCCAGCACGGCAATCCGGCAATCGCCCATATCCACATATCCCGTTCGGCGAATTTTCCCTTCCCTGCCTAAGGCAGCCCGCAGGGCGGCGCAAGGCAGGCGCCGTGCCGTCGGTCGTGCATCGGCATGAATTTCAGCATCGGAGAGGGCCTGATTTGCTTGCCCCGATTCGATTACGTCTGTATTCGATATTGATTAACTTAACTACGTTCAGGATTGGGAGATTGATTTGTGCGGCAAACGACAACGATGACGGTTCGGCTCAGCGGTGCGCTTAGCGACTTCGTCGCGGCCAACGTCGGCGAGGCCGGATCCTACGAGAATGTCAGCGAGTATATTCGCGATCTGATCCGGCGTGACAAGGAACGGTCCGAGCGCGAAGCCTTCGACCGCCTCAAGGCCGAACTCGACCGCGCTTTTGCAGCGCCGGACGATACCTTTCGTGTGCTGTCGGCCGCCGATGTGATCTCGAGAAACAGGGCGCGATCGGGCGCATGACCCCGGTGCGCGTCCAGGACGCAGCCGCAGTCCGCATCGACGAAATCTACCGTTACACCCGCGACCGCTGGGGCGTGACCCAGGCAGACGCCTGCATTGAGGGGATGTTCGAAGCGTTCGAGGGTATCGCAACCGGCAAGACGGCGTCGCGGCCGGTTCCGGCGGAATTCGGTGTCGACGGCTATGTTTTCCGGTACAAAAAGCATTTCGTCTACTGGAAGAAAATGGGCGACGGGGCGGTCGGCATCGTCACCGTTCTGCACGAACGGATGCACCAGATCGATCGTTTTCTGGAGGACCGCGAGCCGTAGGCCTGCATTCCAGACCGGCACGATCCTGTGGACGCTGGTATCAGCATGGCGCACCGGTCACCGTCCCGCCGCGGCTGTCCCCCCTCTTCAGGCCAGGACGTAGCTGCGCAGGGACCGGTACACCGCGCCGTGCCGGGTGAGCCGGCTTTCGTAGAGGCGAAAGTTATCGACCTCGAACGGCGGCGCGCGAAAGTCGCCATGCTCGGAGAGGAAATTCGCCAGATGATGCCCGGTCTCGCCCTTGATCCGCGCCAGCGTGACATGGGGCTTGAACCGGCGCTCCTCCGGCGCGTGCCCGGCGCGCACGATGGCGGACTCGATCCTGGCCTGGAGTCGGTCGAGCGCCTCGTTCGCCTCGACCGCGGCCCAGACCGAACGGGCCTTGCGCAGCTTGCCGAAATGGCCGACGCCGGCCAGCGACAGGGCGAAAGGCGGCGCCTGGACCGCGCCCAGCGCCGAATCGATGTCCTCGGCCCGGTCTTCCGCCACCTCGCCGATGAAGCGCAGGGTGACGTGATAGTTGTCGGCGTCGATCCAGCGCGCGCCGGGAATGCCGCGTTCCATCATGGAAAGCGTCTCGCGCAAGGTCTCTGGAAGGCCGAGGCCGACAAAAAGGCGGATCATGGGATCGGGCGAAAAGGTCTCGCGGAACGGACCGCGGCACAGCGGATACGCCAGAGCAGGCCGTGGGGGAAGCGTATTTCTCGACCGGGCTAGCCGCCGGTCCGCGTTACGAGATTTTCGACGAAGGGTACGATCCGTTCCACGATGACGGACACGCCCTTGGCGTTCGGGTGGATGAGATCGGGCTGGTTCAGCTTCGGATCCAGCGCCACCCCGTCGAGAAAGAAGGGATAGAGCACAGCGCCGTATTGCCGCGCCAATTCCGGATAAGCGCTGTTGAAGGCCCGTTCGTATTCCGGGCCCAGATTGCGCGGCGCCATCATGCCGGCGAGCAGGACCGGGATCTTCCTTTCCCTGAGCCGAGCCAGGATGGCCTTGAGGTTCGCCCTCGTTTCGGCGGGGTCGAGGCCGCGCAGGCCGTCGTTGCCGCCGAGTTCGACGAGGACATAGTCCGGCTTGGAGGACAGGGCCCAGCCGAGCCGGGCGCGGCCGCCTGCGGTCGTATCGCCGGAGATGCTGCCGTTCATCACCTTGATGTCGTGGCCGCGCCGGCGCAGCACCGCCTCGAGCCGGGCGGTGAATCCCTGCGCCGCCGGCAGGCCGTAACCGGCGCCCAGGCTGTCGCCCAGCACCAGCAGCGTACGGGATGCCGCCTGCACCGAAGTCGCGCCGACCAGGCCGCACAAGAGGGCAAGCGCCCAGATGCTACGGGGAGCCCAACGGTTGATCCGGCGGCGGCCGGTCACATATGCCATGGCAGCTTCCTTGAGCAGCGCCGGCCGAGTCGGACCGGCCGGGTTCGCGGAATAAGGGTCATCTGGGGATCGCGCCGCCGGGATTCCATGGCTGACGCGTTCAACCGCCAGATCTTTCCGGACCGCCGATGATTGAACTTTCCAATATCCACCTGCGCCTGCCGAGTCTGGCCGGGGAGGTTCACATCCTGCGCGGGATCGACTTCTCGCTCGACGCCGGCGCGGCGGCGGCGCTGGTCGGCCCGTCGGGTTCCGGCAAATCGACGATGATGATGGTGCTGGCCGGCCTGGAGCGGCCGAGCGAAGGCACGGTCGCCGTTGCCGGACAGGAATTGACGGCGATGAACGAGGATACGCTCGCCGTGTTCCGCCGGGACACTATCGGCATCGTTTTCCAGAATTTTCATCTCGTGCCAACCATGACGGCGCTGGAAAATGTCGCCATGCCGCTGGAATTTGCCGGCCGGGCCGACGCCTTCGACATGGCGAAGGACGGGCTGGCCCAGGTCGGCCTCTCCCACCGTCTGACCCACTATCCGGCCCAGCTTTCCGGCGGCGAGCAGCAGCGAGTCGCGCTCGCCCGGGCCTGCGCCGCGCGGCCCCGCCTCATTCTGGCCGACGAGCCGACCGGCAATCTGGACGGCGACACCGGCACCGCGGTGATGGATCTGCTGTTCCACATGCGGGACGAACTGGACATAACCCTGCTGCTGATTACCCACGATCCGGTCCTGGCCGAGCGCTGCGGCCGGATCGTGCGCATGGCCGACGGGCGGATCGCCGATCACGGCCTGGCCCCGGCCGTGGCGGCTGAATGAACGGATTCGGCGCCGATCTGGCGATTGCCACCCGGCTCGCCCGCCGGGAGCTGCGCGCCGGCGTGCGTGGCTTCCGTATCTTTCTGGCCTGCCTGGCGCTCGGCGTCGCGGCAATCGCCGGCATCGGCTCTCTGGGCACAGCGGTGCGCGAAGGCCTGCGCGCCGATGCCCGGAAAATCCTCGGCGGCGATGTCGCCGTCCGGCTGATCCATCGCGACGCAAGCCCGGCCGAGCAGGCCTGGCTGCGCCGCAACGCGACGGTGTCGCAGGCCGCCGACCTGCGCGCCATGGCCTATACGACCGGCGGCGAGACCGGGCAGCGCAGCCGGGCTCTCGTCGAACTGAAAGGCGTCGACGGGCTGTGGCCGCTCTACGGCAGCGCCGCAGTCGACGGCGGGCCTGCCGGGCATGACCGGATTGCCGCGTTGCTGGCGGCGCGCAATGGGGTCTACGGCGTGCTGGTCGACCCGGTGCTGCCGATCCGGCTCGGCGTCGCGATCGGCGACCGGCTGCGTATCGGCGGGCAATCGTTCGAAATTCGCGGGCTGCTGACCGGCGAACCGGACCGCGGCACCCGCCTGATCAAGCTCGGGCCGCGCGTCCTGGTGAGCCGCGCGGGGCTCGACGCGACCGGCCTGGTTCGGACCGGCAGCCTGATCTACTTCCATTACCGCCTGAAACTGCCGCCCGGCGCAGATGCCGCCGCATTTGCCAGCCGACTGAAAACGGCCTTGCCGAAGGCCGGCTGGCGCGTGCGCTCGCTGGGCGAGGCGTCTCCCGGCGCCCGGCAGTTCCTCGCCCGGATCACGCTGTATCTGACGTTGGTCGGCCTGACCGCGCTGCTGGTCGGCGGCCTGGGCGTTGCCAACGGGGTGCGCGCCTGGCTCGACGGCCGCATCGCGACCATCGCCACCTTCAAATGCCTCGGCGCCTCGGCGCGCATCGTCTTCCTCACCTATCTGATCCAGGTCCTCGTTCTGGCATTCGCCGGAATCGCCCTCGGCCTGACCGCCGGCGCCATCCTGCCCGCCCTGCTGGCCGGCGCGGTCGAGAGCATCCTGCCGGTCACGCTGCGCCTCGGCATCTATCCGGCGCCGCTGGCGGTCGCCGCCCTGTTCGGCCTGCTGACCGCGCTCGCCTTTTCGCTCTGGGCCATCGCGCGGGCGCGCGAAGTGCCGCCGGCCATGCTGTTCCGCCAGACCGTGTCGGCCATCGAAGGCCGGCCGCGGCGGATCTATGCGCTGGCGACCGGGCTGCTCGTCGCCGCGCTGGCCGCGCTCGCGATTCTCACCGCGGCCGATCCGTTCATTGCGCTCATCTTCATCGGCGGCTGCGCCGGCGCCTTCCTGCTGTTCCGCGGCATGGCCTGGCTGGTTGCGCGGGCGGCGGCCGGCCTGTCCGATCCGGCGCGCGCCATCCGGCGCGGTCCGAACCTGCGCCTGGCGCTGGCCAACATCCACCGGCCCGGCGCACCGACCGCGAGCGTGATCCTGTCGCTCGGCCTGGGCGCGACGGTCCTCGTCGCCATCGCGCTGATCCAGGGCAACCTGATGGACCAGGTCCGCCGCCAGATGCCGGACCGGGCACCTGCCTTCTTCTTCATCGACATCCTGCCCGACCAGGTGGCGCGCTTCGATACGGCGGTGAAGAACACCGACGGCGTCAGCCGGGCGACCCGGATGCCGATGGTGCGTGCCCGCATCGCGAGGCTGAACGGCGTTCCTGCCGCCGTGGCCGCGGTGCATCCGGACGCGCGCTGGGCGACGCGCAACGAGCGCGGCCTGACCTATGCCGCAAATCTGCCCGAAGGCTCCCGCCTCATCGCCGGCAAGTGGTGGCCGGCGGACTATCGCGGCCCGCCCCTGGTCTCGTTCGACGCCGAACTGGCGCGCGGCATGGGCCTCGGCGTCGGCGACACCATCACCTTCAACGTGCTGGGCCGGGAGATTACCGCGACGATCGCCAATCTGCGCCGCATCCAATGGCGTACGGTGGGCATGAACTTCACCGTCATTTTCGCGCCCGGCACGCTGGAGAACGCGCCGCACAGCCACATCGCGGCGGTCTATGCGAGGCCGGACTCCGAAAACCGCCTGCTCGCCGCGGTGAACGGCGCCTTGCCCAACGTCTCCGGGGTCCGGGTGCGCGATGCGCTCAGCGCAGCGGCCGGGCTGCTGGAGAATATCGGTGTCGCGCTGCGCTCGACCGCGCTGGTGACCCTCGTTGCGGGCCTGCTGGTCCTCGCCGGCGCGATTGCCGCCGGCCACCGCCGGCGCGTTTACGATGCGGTGGTGCTGAAGGTGCTGGGCGCGACGCGCTGGCGGGTTTTGCGGGCCTTCCTGCTGGAATACGGCCTGCTCGGCCTGGTGACGGCGGCGATCGCCGCCATTCTCGGCGCGGTCGTTGCATGGGCGGTGCTGACCCTGGCTATGCGCTCGCCCTGGACATTCCTGCCCGCCACCGCCATCGGCACGGCCCTGCTCTGCCTTGCCGTCATGCTGCTGTTCGGCTTCGTCGGCACCTGGCAGGCGATGCGACAGAAGCCTGCCGCCCTGCTGCGCAACGAATGAGCCGGCAACCGTCCGGGGCGGCGAAGCCGTCGGAATGCGCGGGCGAAGCCCATTGATTTTTCGCGCCCGGACACCAAAATAGCGTACGGGCTTCAATCAACTCAACCGAGGGACTCCGAGAACCATGGATCCGCGTTACCAGGGTGGCGTCGCCAGCGGGGCCGCAACCGCCGCTGCGATCGACGAAGGCCTGCGGGCTTATATGCTCAAGGTCTACAATTATATGGCGATCGGCCTCGTCCTGACGGGCGCCGTGGCCTTCGCCGTGATCAATGTTCCGGCGATTTCCAGTATCTTCTTCGCCACGATCCAATCGGGCGGCTACACCTATACCCAGCTGACAATGTTCGGCTGGATTGCGTTGTTCGCGCCGCTGCTGTTCGTCTGGGTGTTCGCTTCGCGGCTGCACACCATGGACCCGAACACGGCGCAAACGCTGTTCTGGGTCTATGCCGGGCTAATGGGCTTGGCGATTGCGCCGATCGTGGCCGTCTACACCTCGATGAGCGTCGCCAAGGTCTTCTTCATGACCGCCGGCACCTTCGGCGCCATGAGCCTCTACGGCTACACGACCAAGCGCGACCTGACGAAATGGGGCTCGTTCCTGATGATGGGCCTGATCGGCGTCATCATCGCCATGGTCGTCAACATCTTCCTGGCGAGCCCGGCGCTGCACTTCGCCATTTCGGTGATCGGCGTGCTGGTCTTCGTCGGCCTGACCGCCTACGACACCCAGCGCATCAAGTCGATGTACGCCGCGGCCGACGGCACCGCCGTGATGACCCGCAAGGCGATCATGGGCGCGCTGCAGCTCTATCTCGACTTCGTCAACATGTTCCTGCTGCTGCTGATGCTGTTCGGCAACCGCGAATAGCCCGGCGGCACGACCGACGGAAAACACGGCCCGGCCCCAGCGCCGGGCCGTTTTCTTTTGACTGAATTTCCTGCCAATGGAGGCCGGTTCGTTCGCCGAAGGCCCTCGCTGCAGACGAAGTGAGCTATTCTGAAAATCCACAGTGCTTCCCCGGCCGACCAACGGGAGAGCCGGGGCCCAGAGCTGACCCGACAGGCCTATCCCTTTGGCTCTGGTCCCCGGATCGTCGCTGCGCTCCGTCCGGGGCAACATTCTGGGAGCCTGGGTAGGGCCCGAGCCAATTGACTGTTCCGAAACACGCTGATTTCAGAAGGCAGCTATGCCGGCGAAACGGCTTTTCCCGCAACTACAGGGTTAGCAATCAAGCAAAATTCGCCGCGATGCGCTCCTGGATGGCCGCCGCTGCTGCGGCCGGGTCGGGCGCGGTGCGGATCGGGCGGCCGATCACCAGATAGTCGGCGCCGAGATCGAACGCCTGCTCGATATCGACCGCGCGTTTCTGGTCGTCCGACGGCCGGTTGAGGCCGGGCCGGATGCCGGGGCAGACCGCGATCAGCTCGTCGCCGACGCTCTCGCGCAGGGCCTTCACCTCCAGGCCCGACGACACCACCCCGGCGCAGCCCAGCGCCAGCGCCCGCTTCGCCCGCGACAGCACGACCCGCCCGATATCCGCCTCGAAGCCCAGATCGTCCATATCGCCCCGGTCGAGGCTGGTCAGCACGGTGACTGCCAGGATGCCGAGTCCGTCGTCTGCCTCCGCCGCTTCAACGGCCGCTTCCATCATGGCGTCGTTGCCGTGCACGGTGCAGAAGGTCGCGCCGCGGCCGGAGAGGTTGCGCACGGCAGCGCCGACCGTCGCCGGGATGTCGAAGAATTTGAGGTCGACGAAGACCTTCCTGTCCCGCGCGGTCAGCCAGTCGAGCAGGGCGAAATAGTCGCCGCCCATCATCAGCTCCAGGCCGATCTTGTAGAAGCACACCGTTTCGCCCAGGCCGGTCACGATGGCTTTCGCCTCGCCGGCGGTCGGCACGTCGAGCGCCAGAATCAGGCGTTCTTCCGGAGGGATCGCCTTCGTCACGCCGCGCCCGGATTCAGCCTTGCATAAGGATCAGACGTCGAGATTGGCGACCTCCAGCGCGTGGCTCTGGATGAAGGCGCGGCGCGGCTCGACGACATCGCCCATCAGGGTCTCGAACAGTTTGCCCGCCTCGCCGACATGCTCGACCCTGACCTGGAGCAGGGTGCGGACGTTCGGGTCCAGCGTCGTTTCCCAGAGCTGGCCCGGGTTCATCTCGCCGAGGCCCTTGTAGCGCTGGATCGACATGCCCTTGCGCGCGGTCGCCACGACGGCGTCGAACAGGGCGATCGGTCCGGCGATGCGGTGCGCATTATCCTTCGCGCGGAAGGTGGCGTGCCGGGTATAGAGCGCCTGCAGCCGGCCGGCCTCGGCGTCGATCCGCCGGGCTTCGGCGCTGCGCAGCAGGGAGGGCGTGATCCGGTGCGTCTCGGCGACGTCGCGCACCGTGCGCCGGAACAAAAGGCCGCCCTCTTCCGGCACGGTTCCCTGCCAACCCTTTTCATGCTCGGCCGCCAGTGCGTCCAGCCGGCGCGCGACATTGGTAGCCGCATCCACCGCCTGCTCCGGGTTATCCAGGATATCCGGGTTCAGCACGCCGGCGATCGCCACCTGCTCCAGAATGTCGGGCACCGTCACATGGCGCAGCAGGGGCTGGATCAGGGCCTTGATGCGCCGGGCCTGCTCGACCCGCTGGCGCAGGTCCGGCCCGGCGATGGCGCTGCCGTCGTGGAGTTCGAGGGCGGCATCGTCGAGCGCGGTATCGATCAGGAAGGCGTCGAGCGCCCGGTCGTCCTTCAGATAGACCTCGGACCGGCCGCGCTTGGCCTTGTAGAGCGGCGACTGGGCGATGAACAGGTGGCCGCGCTCGATGATCTCCGGCATCTGCCGGTAGAAGAAAGTCAGCAGCAGGGTGCGGATGTGGGACCCGTCGACATCGGCGTCCGTCATCAGGATGATCTTGTGATAGCGCAACTTTTCGATATTGAACTCGTCGCGGCCGATGCCGGTGCCGAGCGCGGCGATCAGGGTGCCGATTTCCTGGGACGACAGCATCTTGTCGATGCGCGCCCGCTCGACGTTCAGGATCTTGCCGCGCAGGGGCAGGATGGCCTGGAACAGCCGGTCGCGGCCCTGCTTGGCCGAGCCGCCCGCCGAATCGCCCTCGACGATGAACATTTCCGAGCGCGCCGGATCGCGCTCCTGGCAGTCGGCCAGCTTGCCGGGCAGGGAGCCGACGTCGAAGGCGCCCTTGCGCCGGGTCAGCTCCCGCGCCTTGCGCGCCGCCTCGCGCGCGACCGCGGCCTCGACGATCTTCTGGATGACCCGCCGGGCGTCCGCCGGGTTTTCCTCGAGCCACTGGGCGAGGCGCTCGTTGACGAAGCTCTCGACCGCCGGCCGGACCTCCGACGACACCAGCTTGTCCTTGGTCTGGGAGGAGAATTTCGGATCCGGCACCTTGACCGACAGAACGCAGGTGAGGCCCTCCCGGGCGTCGTCGCCGGTCAGCGCCACCTTCTCCTTCTTCGCGATCCCGCTTTCGTTGGCATAGCCGTTGATCTGACGGGTCAGCGCCGCCCGGAAACCGGCCAGATGGGTGCCGCCGTCGGCCTGCGGGATGTTGTTGGTAAAGCAGAGAACGGTCTCGTGGTAGGAATCGTTCCACTGCAGCGAGACTTCGATGCCGAGACCGTCGCGCTCCCCGGCGATCGAGACCGGCGCCGGGTGCAGCGCGGTCTTGTTGCGATCGAGATAGCCGACGAAGGCGTCGATGCCGCCCTCGTAATGCAGTTCGACCGACTTTTCCTCGACATGGCGGTTGTCGGTCAGCGTGAGGCGCACGCCGGAATTCAGGAAGGCCAGCTCGCGCAGCCGGTGCTCCAGCGTGCCGAAATCGAATTCCGTCATGCTGAAGGTCCCGGTCGACGGCAGGAAGGTGACCTCCGTGCCGGTCCGGCCGCCGCTGTCGGCCACGAATGCCAGCGCGCCGTCCGGCTCGCCGTGGCGGAAGGTCATGGCGTGCTCGCTGCCGCCGCGCCAGATGCGCAGGTCGAGCCGTTCGGAGAGCGCGTTGACCACCGACACGCCGACGCCGTGCAGCCCGCCGGAGACCTTGTAGGAGTTCTGGTCGAATTTCCCGCCGGCATGGAGCTGGGTCATGATGACCTGGGCGGCGCTGACGCCCTCCTCCGGATGCAGCTCGGTCGGGATGCCGCGGCCGTTGTCGATCACGGTGACGGACCCTTCGCCGTTCAGCGTCACCAGGATGGTGTCGCAATGGCCGGCCAGCGCCTCGTCGATGGCGTTGTCGACGACCTCGTAGACCATGTGATGCAGGCCCGAGCCGTCGTCGGTGTCGCCGATATACATGCCCGGCCGCTTGCGCACGGCATCCAGGCCGCGCAGCACCTTGATCGAATCGGCGTCGTAGGCGTCGCCGTTTTCCCCGGAATCCGGAGGGGATTCGCCCGGGGCATTGGCGAGGCCGGGCGGCGGGCCGCCGTCGAGCGGCGCGGGGGCATTGCCCCCACTCATGCCGACCCTGCCGGGCAGTCGGTGAGGGCGAGCGCGCCGTTTTCGACGGCGACGAAGCCGGCGCGGCCGCGCAGGGCGTCGAACAGGCCGGGGTCCGTGCCGGTCATCCAGGCCTGGGCGCCCAGCCCCTCGATCTCGTCGAACAGCGCCGCCCGGCGATCGCGGTCCAGATGGGCGGCGATTTCGTCGAGCAGCAGCAGCGGCGCGGCCCCGCGCTCGACCGCCTGCAGGCGGGCGGCGGCCAGGACCAGGGCGATCAGCAGCGCCTTCTGCTCGCCGGTCGAGCAGGATGCCGCCGGCATGTCCCCGATCCGATCTTCGGTACGATCCCCGGTACGATCTCCTGTAGAACCGGGGGCGGCGTAGCGGACCGCCAGGTCGACCCGGTGCGGCCCGGCCAGCGCCCGGCCGGCCTCGGCATCGCGGCCGCGCGACGCCCTGAGCTGCGCCTTGAGCGCATCCTCCGCAACCAGCGACGGCGCGCCGGCGGCCAGGGCCCCGGTCGCGTCGCAGGTCGCGTTGCAGGTCGCGTCACTGGCGGCGCCGCAGGCCGCGTCGTCGGCTGCATCGCCGGCGGCGGCGTTGTCGGCGCCCGGGACGAGCGCCAGGTCCGGCGCCGGAAAGGCCGAGACCTGCGCCGCGCAGGCAGCGGCCAGCCGGGCCGTGAAATCCGCGCGCGCGGCGGCGACGGCGATGCCCTGTCCGGCCATCGTCCCCTCGAGGGCATCGAGCCAGGCCGGATCGGGCGCCGATTCCCTGAGCAGGCGGTTGCGCTCCCGCATCGCTTTCTCGTAGGCGGCGAGCCGGGTGGCGTGGCGCGGCAGGAAACCGGCGACCAGCCGGTCGAGGAAGCGGCGGCGCTCGCCGGCCGGGCCGGAGAACAGCCCGTCCATCTCCGGTGTCAGCCAGGTGACGGCCCCGAGGGCGGAGAGGTCGCCCTGCCCCTTCGCCGCAACGCCGTCGATCCGCACGATGCGCCGCCCGGCGCCCCCGGATCGGTTGGCGGCCGGCTCGGCGTCGGGATCTCCGTTGGGCGTCCAGGCCGGATCGCGGCCGGTGCCCGCCCGGCGCGGCCCCTCCGGAGTATCGAGCCAGACGCTGACCGCCCAACCCGCTGCCGGGGCGCCCGCGGCTGCGCCGGCGGTCTCGCCGCGCCGCTGAAGCTGCGCCATGCGGGCGCGCCGCAGGCCGCGGCCCGGCGCGAGCAGCGAGAGCGCCTCCAGCAGGTTGGTCTTGCCTGCGCCGTTCGGGCCGGTCAGCACGATGGTGCGCGCCGGCACGTCGAGCCGCACGCTGCGCCACGACCGGAAGGCGGTCAGCGCCAGCCGCCGGACGGCAAAGGCCGGCTGGGGCTGGGGCTGGAGCTGGGGCTGGGGCTGGGGCAACAGCGCCGCCATTCCCCCCTCCCCTTGGGGGAGGGGGTCAGGGGGAGGGGTGCGCGGCGGTTGCGGCAGTACAGAAGGCGGCATTTGCGCGCCGGCAGACGACCCCTCCCCTGGCCCCTCCCCCAAGGGGAGGGGGATTCGATCCGAAGCATCCCCATTTCCGGGGGAATCCCCGGGGACGGGGAGTCGATCGGAGCGAACGCCGGCCGCTTCCAGCGCCAGCATCACATCGGTGAGGACCCCGTCGGTATTTGCCAGCACCTCGTTGTTCCAGAATCGCAGGACCTCATAGCCTTCGTCCCGGAGCCAGCGATCCCGTCTTGCATCGTGCGCTTTCTGCGCCCCGTTATGCTGGCCGCCATCGACTTCCACGACCAGCCTGGCCGCCGCGCAGTAGAAATCGACGATGTAGGGACCGATCGGCTGCTGACGCCGGAATCGTACGCCCAACTGCGCACTGCGCAGCTTCGACCACAGACGCCTTTCCGCGTCGGTCATCGCCGTGCGGAGGTCTTTCGCCAGGGCGGTCTTGAACGCCTTTCTTCGCGTCGAAGGAGCCCGGTCTGCGCGTGTCATGGGCGGGCCTCTCCCCCGAGGATTCCCCTGCGGCACGCCGTGGTCGGGGCTCTGCAACGGAGGTGGGCGCCCCCCCTCCCCTTGGGGGAGGGGGTCGGGGGGCGGGGTCCGCGGGTTTCCGCTTCAATCCCGGAACCGGACGTGAGCGCGCTGGCAGACGACCCCTCCCCCAAGGGGAGGGGGATTGCGGTGTAGCGCACGGCGCTTTCCGTTCGGTCGAGCAGCGGTCGAAGGCCCCGTCAGACCCGCATCGGCATCAGGACATAGAGCGAGGCATCGTCTTCCAGGTCGCGGATCACGGTCGGCGAGCCGCCGTCCGCCAGCTCGAACTTCAGCTCCTCGCCTTCGATCTGCATCGCGATATCGAGCAGGTAGCGGGCGTTGAAGCCGATCTCCATGCCCTCGTCGCCATAGGCGATCTCCAGCTCCTCGGTGGCGCTGCCGGCGTCCGGGCTGGTCGCCTGGAGGGTGAGATTGCCCGGCCCGAGCATGAGCTTGACGGCGCGCGACTTCTCCGTGGAAATCGTCGAGACCCGGTCGACCGCCTCGCGGAACAGCTTCGTCGCCACCGTCATCGCCTTGTCGTTGCCGGTCGGGATGACCCGCTCGTAATCCGGAAAGGTGCCGTCGATCAGCTTCGACGTCAGCTCGATATCGCCGAAGGTAAAGCGGATCTTGTTCTCCGACAGGCCGACCTGCACGGCCGAATCGGCCTCGGCGATCAGGCGGTGCAGTTCGTTGACGGTCTTGCGCGGCACGATCACGCCGGGCATGCCGGCCGCACCCTCCGGCAGCGGCATCTCCAGCCGGGCGAGCCGGTGGCCGTCGGTCGCCACGGCGCGCAGCAGCTGAACGCCGTTTTCCTCCTTGGCGTGCCAGTAGATGCCGTTGAGGTAGTAGCGCGTCTCCTCGGTCGAGATCGCGAAGCGGGTGCGGTCGATCACCGTGCGCAGGTCGGCCGCGCTCATGGCGAACTCGTGGGGCATCCCTTCGCCTTCGATCGCCGGGAAATCCTCCCGCGGCAGGCAGCTCAGCCGGAAGCTGGACCGGCCGGCGCGCAGCGCCAGGCGGCCGCCGTCGTCTTCGAGCGCCAGCTCGACCTGGGCGCCCTCCGGCAGCTTGCGGACGATATCGTGAAGGGTGTGCACCGGCGTCGTCGTCGCGCCGGCCGTCGTCACGCTCGCCTCGGTCGCCTCGACGATGGAGATATCCATGTCGGTGGTGTTGAGCCGCAATGTCGCGCCGCTCGCCTCGATGAGGACGTTGGACAGGATCGGAATGGCGTTGCGCCGCTCGACCACGCTCTGGACATGGGCCAGAGAGCGGAGCAGGGCGGCACGTTCGATGAATATTTTCATGGGACGGTGTCAGCGGTATCCTGTTCGTGTGCGGCGCCGGAACGCCGGCCCGGTTCCGGGCGGGAGCGCCCCTTCGTCAGGCTCGGGCGGGATTCCCCGACCGTCGAAATGAGCCGGCCGTGCGCCTGCGCAAAAGCGGCCCCGGAAGCGCTCCGGCGAAGGCCGGCCCCGGATCGTCGCCCGGGGCAGGCGGGCCAGCGCTGCACCGGGCCGCGATTATAGCAGAATCGCCTTGTATCCAAAGGCTAATCGACGGCCCCGGCGGGCTGCCGGATGGCCGCAGCCCCGGATACGGCGCCTGCGCGCCTGCCCGGCATCGGGCCCGCGGCGTATCGCACGACCCGCCCCCGGCCCGTTTAAAAGGGTGGGCGGCGCAGCCAGTTAACCGCCGCCGGCCATAAAAATTATTTCTGCCCAGGACCGATTGAGATAAATCGATTCAATTGCCAATGGTTTGCCGATTAACCTGCCGAAAAGCAGGTCAATCTATTAAATCACGGCGCTTTATAGCGGCCGAGCACGGGTCGATCGTTTGCCAATCGTTTGCCGGCCGTTATCGGGGCCGCATTTTTCAACCGGCAAATCGGGAAATCCTGTCAACCGGTCAAGCAAACCGGCCCGATACGGCGGCGCAATTCAAGCGCCGGTTTCTGCGGTCACGCTTTTCAAGAACCAGATGAAATCGGCCATGATGGCCAAGGAACCGGCCGCTACCGTATCGCGTACCCGCGCGCCTGCGGTGTCCCTGTACGGCCGGCTTACCCCGGTTATCCGCATTGCCTCGACGGAGGGAATGTCGTCGGTTCAGGCGCTCGACAACTCGCATTCGAGCTCACGCTTCGGCATCCGCTCCTCGGGCGGCATAAACAAGAGCATGTCGGTGTCGTCCACAATCGAAGTCGGCGTCAACGGCCCGAACCGTCCCGGTTCCGGCTTCGACATCAGCGGAGGCGCGCCTAGCATAGCCCTGCGAATTGCCGAGGCGTCGATTTCCGACGCCAGTATGGGCACGGTGACGATCGGGCACGGCTGGCTCGCCGGCGGCGGCTTCGGCGCCAATTTCGCCGGCACCGGCCACGTCTTCGGCATCTGGGGCCCCGGCGGCGATGGCATCAAGGCCACCAAGGACGGTGTGGAAGTCGGCAATGGCGTGCGTCACGGAGGGGGTCCGTTCCTGGCGTACGGCGCCCGCGTGGCTCGCATCATGTACGCCACGCCCAACGTCATGGGCCTGGGGCTCAGGGCGTCATACAACCAGGACAAGGGCTGGGGCGCCGGTGCGAGTTTTTCCGGCTTTCCGAACATGAAGGAAGTGTCGATCGCGGCGAACGCCAGCTATCATTCCGTCGGCGAGGAAGGCGATGAGACGGGCTTCGGCGTGTCCGGCAGCGTGAAGCACAACTCGTCGGGCGTGCTCGCCACCGGCATCTATGGCAAGCAGGGCGATCTTACCACCTGGATGGTCGAGGGCGGCTGGACCGGCGCGCTCAACAAAATGGGCGCCACGTCCGTTACGCTTGGCTACGGCCAGTGGGGCGACGGGGTCAGCGCATCCAACCGCTACCATCTCGCCATCAACCAGAATATCGCGTCGGCGGGGACCAACGTCTATATCGGCGTAGCCTACGACAACGGCAATGCAACGCATACGGTGGCGCATGCGGCGGGCGCCGGATCCGGCTTCAGTGTCGATTCTGCCACTGGTGATATTGTGGCGGGTACGGCAGGCACTTTTGGCGATGACGATGCCGTTATCGACCAGGCGTGCGGCGCTGCTGAAGTGGACCAAGCCGATGCAACCATGATCACCGGCGTCCAGAACGGCAGTCAGTGCGCCCTGGACCGCGACGGCGTGCTCACCATAATCGCCGGCCTCATGATCCAGTTCTAGGCGAGCAAAAAGCGTAAGGGAGCGAACAGGTGCGGCTTCTTTCCCTCGCGGCTGTCGCCGCCCTGGCCCTGACGGCCGGCGCCTGCGCCGCCCCCTCCGGCGGAAAGTCCTCGTCGGAGGGGGTGGCCGGCGCCACCGCCAAGGCCGTCCCCGGATCGAGATCCGGGGCAAGCGGCAACGAAACCGAAGGGAAGAAACAGTCCTGGTGGCGTCGCCACGTCGGCCCGCCGGTACGGCCGAGGCAGCCCGGCGACGTGCCGCCTGGGCCGGGCCTGTTCAGCGGCAAGGACGGCGAGATCGTCCTTTTCCGCAGGGGCGAAGCCGGTCGGTCCTCCGGCCTGGACAAGCCCACCAAGGTCAAACGTTGACCCTGGATCGGGGTCCGGGGCATGCCCCGGGTTAAATCCGGGGGAGCCGGTACCGCTCCCCAAGAAATGTCCGGCCCGGATGGCGACATCCGGGCCGCTTTTTTTGGGCGCCGCCCTTCGATACGCCGCCCTTCGACAAGCTCAGGGCAGGCTCTGCGGCGGCTACTCAGGGTGAGGGTGTTGGGGTGGTGCAGGGGTAGGCAATCGATTAAAATTCCCCTCATCCCGAGTAGCGCGAAGCGCGTATCGAGGGGGCCATGACCTCTCCCCAACCGCCGACCTGCGTCTACATGCTGCGCTGTGCGGACGGCAGCTTTTACACCGGCCTCACCCGGCGCCCGATGGAAGAGCGGCTCAGCGAGCACAACAGCGGCGCGGTCGAGGGCTACACGACCCGCAGACGGCCGGTCGAGCTTGTCTGGTGCGAGGAATTTCACCACGCGACCGACGCCATCGCCGCCGAGCGCCGGATCAAGAAATGGTCGCGCCGCAAGAAGATCGCGCTGATCCGGGGGGATTGGGACGCGCTGAAGCAGGCGGCCAAAAAGAATTTCAAACGGCCGGGATAGCGTCCCGCCCCCTTCGGCAGGCTCAGGGCAGGCCCTTCGATACGCCGCCCTTCGACAAGCTCAGGGCAGGCTCTGCGGCGGCTACTCAGGGTGAGGGTGTTGTTGGGGATATTCCAAACCCCCTCATCCCGAGTAGCGCGAAGCGCGTATCGAGGGGCCCCCATCCCGAGCAGGCGCGTCAGCGCCGTATGCCCGCGCCATCGCCGTCCAGCAGGTCCCCGCCGATGCTGCCGGTGATGCGGGCGGCAGCGGTCTGGAGCGATTCCCGGCCGAGGTGGGCGTAGCGCGCGGTGGTCTGGACCTGGGTGTGGCCGAGCAGCTTCCCGATCATGGTCAGGCTCTCGCCGAGCGCCAGGGCGCGCGACGCGAAGGAGTGGCGCAGGTCGTGGAGGCGCACGTCCTCCAGGCCGGCGCGCTTGCGGATCAGCCGCCACGGCCGTTGCAGGTCGGTGCGGTGCGTGCCGGGAAACCGGCCGACGAACACCCACGGATTGCCGCGCTCGCGCGGGATCGCCGCCAGGATCGCCCGCGCCTCGGGGCCAAGCGGGACGATGCGCCCGCCGGTCTTGGAATCGGGCAGCTCGATGCAGTCCCCCCGGACATGCTCCCAGCGCAGATCCCGGATCTCGGACATCCGGCAGCCGGTCAGCAGCAGCAGGCGGATCGCCGCGACGGCCGAAGGCATCTCCTCCTCCAGATCGCGCAGGACCGCGCCGAGCCGCGCCGTCTCCCGTTCCGAGAGAAACCGCTCGCGCCTGTGCTCCTTGTAAGTCCTGACATGCCGGCAGGGATTGGAGCCGTCCGGCCGCCAGTTCCAGACCTCGGCAAGCGCAAACATCTTCGAAAGCATCCCGAGCGTCCGGTTGGCCTGGTAGGGCGTTTCCCGCATGCCGTAATGCAGCGCTGCGATATCCTTGCGCTGGACCTCCCCGACCGTCAGATCGCCGATGGCGGGATTGGCGAACCGGTTCACCATCCGGCGGTACTGCGCTGCCGTGCCCGGCTTGCAGTAGATCGGGACATATTCCTCCAGGAACCGGCGCCCGAGCGCCGCCACGGACGGCGCCACGGCCGGCTGCGCCTCTCCCGCGCGGGGATCGACGCCCTTCTTCGCCAGGGCCAGGATTTCCAGCGCCCTGGCGCGCGCCTCATCGACGCTCACCGGACCGTGCGGGCCGATGGTGAACCAGCGCAGCCGGCCGCGGACGCGGGTCTGGACGACGTATTTCTTCCGGCCCGAGGCGCGGACCCGGAGCCCGAAGCCGGTCAGTTCGCCGTCCCAATATACAGTGTCGCTGCCATTCGCCCTGATGGCCTCGACGCTGCGCTTGGTCAGTTTAGGTATATGCTTTTTCATATCGTTTATTCCCTCTTTAGTACGCACTAAAGATATTGTTTTTTGGCGAACTATTGGCAAACAGGTTCTGTTAATAGGGTGTAATTGCCATCATATATTTCGCCGAAACGATTAATTTATTTGTAGGAAATGCGGCTTAATTCAAAAGAATTTTATATCTTCCTCCTCGATTTGTTGCGCGAATAACTTTCGCCGGTCGATGCCGCAGCCCGGAACCGGGCCTTATGTTCGGTCCCTGGATCGGGATCGAAAAAAAGCGGCCCGGATGTCGCCATCCGGGCCGGACATGTCTTGGGAAGCGGCGCCGGCTCCCCCGGATTTAACCCGGGGCAGGCCCCGGGGCCTTGAGCCGGGGCAGGCCCCGGACCCCGATCCGGGGTCAGCGGCGGACCTTGGTGGGCTTGTCGGGGTCGGGCGACCCGCCTTCGCCCTTCCGGAGAAGGGTGAAGCCGTGTTCGTCGTCGCCCAGCAGGCCCTTGCCCGGCCGCACATCGCCATAGACCCAGGCTTTCTCCCTGGGTTCCCGGTGGGACTGCGTGATCCGCTGCCACCAGGAGAGCTTGGCCCCTGCCTTCTCGCCCTTCTCCCCGGAACCGGTCTTGCGGTCCGGGGCCCTGGCGGCCCGTTCGCCTGCCGCCTCCGCCGCGGAGGATTGCTTCGCGGCGGGGGACATGCAGGCGCCGGCCGTCAGGGCCAGGCCGGCGGCCAGGGCGAGGGGCAAGCCCGCCGCCCTGAGCCGGGAGAAGGAGAAGCGATGCACCGCAGCGCTCCCGTTACGCCGTTATCCGCGCCTAGAACTTGATGCGGACGCCGACGAGGAAGATCACCACGCCGTCGCGGTCGACGGAGCACTGGGTGCCGTCGTGGGCCAACCAGTCCGCGTTGTCGATAGTGCCGCTAGCATCGGAATCCGGGACGGCACCGCACGCCGCATCCACGGAATCTGCCGTGTGGAGGGGTATGTAGCCCTCGGCACCCTTGAATACGCTATTGGTATCCTGCTGCTTGTTCACACCGTCGCTCGGATCGATAGCGTAAGTGTTGGTATCCCCGTGCATCGCGGTGTGCGACACGGAACCGCTGTCGAAGGCCACGCCGGCATAGACGTCGGCCGCTGCGGCATCGACCTTCTGGTTGACGGCGATCCAGTATTGCTGGGCCTTGCCCATCATCCCGTCGCTGGAGGCGCCGTAGCCGACGCCGAGGGAGGTCGCGCCCATGTCGGACACCTTGCCCGTCCAGCCGCCTTCGGCGAACCAGTCGTAAGGCTTGGCGTCGCTGCCCTTCGTGCGCGACGATTCATAGCCGCCGCTGACGTTGAAGCCCGAAGAGTGCTTGACGCCGCCCGAAACGGCGAATGCTGTTCTCGCCGCGCCGGTCGCCTCGTTGGGATCGTAGCGGTAGCCGGCGGCGAAGGCCGAACTGAAGCTCTTCACGCCCGGAGGCGCTCCGAAATAGCGCAGGCCGACCGAGTAGGACTTGTTTTCGCCGTAGGACACGCGCAGACGGCCGCCCATCAGGCTCGGCGTCACATACATGATGCGGTTTTCACGGGCGCCGAAGAACGCGAAGCTCTTCGTGCCGCGCGACTTGCCGCTCGCGATGCCGGCGTCGCTCTTGGCCGCCGACACGCCGTCGGCCGCGTAGTGAGTCCCCGAACCGAACACGTGGCCGGTGCCGGTGACCGAGAACAGGCCGGCGGCATCGCCCGCGATCGAGCCGTGGCCCATCCAAACCTGGCCGAAGTTCTTGTGGTCGAGCCAGAGATCGACATGGCGCGAGCGGACCCGCACGTTGCCGGCGTTGTCCTGGCTGGTGGCCGAGCGCCGGTTCTCCTGCCATTCGAGCTCGTGCCAGCCGCCGATCGTCAGGTTCGCGTTGGCCTTGCCGACGGCGCGGATGCCGATGCGCGAGGACGAGCCGTCGTTGTCGACGGTCTGGACCGAGGATTCGCCGCCGGTCGACGTGATCCGGACGGCCTTGTTGACCTGGCCGTAGATCGTGACCTTCACGCGGCTGTTGCCGGACTGGATATTCTTGTCCGCCGGTTTGGCCATCATGGCCGATTTCATCTGGTTCTTGAGGAGCGTGACCTAGATTTGGTAGGTTCAAAAAAATCAAGGTAGTATATTAACTTATTGTTTTATATATTTTTTTACAGGTTTTTGTGCAAAAAAAATTCTTCCTGGCGGGCGTTTTGGCAAACAGTTGGCAAATCTTATCCACAACTCTCTTTCGTCGCCCACATGTGTTGTCGGGGAGCCATAAGATTAGATTCAGACTGCGACAAAAGCGCCCATAATGTCTAGGGCGCGCGGTACCATCCGCTGACGATCACCGACGCATACCCGCATAGGTCAATGTAGCCATGTCCCGATCTCCCGGATTGCGAATACCGCTGCTCCCTCTCTGTCAGCGACTTCGCTCCTGCCGGTGGTCGACAGCGAAATCGCGCTGGCGGAGTTCCCGACTGGCATTGGACGCCTGCGCGCCCGTGACGTGTTCGGCAAGATCGTCGCGACATTCTGAGGAGCGCGCTGGGGCGCATGGCCAAGGACCACACCTACACCGCGACCGTCACCTGGACCGGCAACCGGGGCGAGGGCACGCGCAGTTACCGGGGCTACGGCCGGGAGCATGACGTTGCCTGCCCCGGCAAGCCGGTGATCCGCGGCTCGGCCGACCCCGCCTATCGGGGCGATGCGGACCGGCACAATCCGGAGGACCTGCTGGTCGCCGCGCTCTCGGCCTGCCACATGCTCTGGTACCTGCACCTGTGCGCCAGCGCCGGGGTCGTCGTCACGGCCTACGAGGACCGGGCCGAAGGCACGATGCGGACCCACGTCGACGGCGCCGGGGAATTTACCGGGGTCACGCTCCGGCCGCGGGTGACGATTACCGGCGACAGCGACGCGGCAACCGCAGAACGGCTGCACGAACGGGCCGGCGCGATGTGCTTCATCGCCCGCTCGGTCAACTTCCCGGTCGGCCATGCGCACGTCGATACCGGGGAAACGCTCGCGAACCCTGTCGGCGAGTCCGTAGGCGAAATCGGTGATCCGTGCCCCCTGGCGCATTTCGTCCTCGCCCGGCAGCGCCACGGCGACGTTGACGCCGCTGACCCCGCCGTCGCGCGCGATCAGGCGGCCCGCAAGCAGCGGCTCGGCCAGCGCGATCGCACGAATCCGGGACCGCTTCTCGACATCGCCGGGAGCGGAGTCATCCACGAGATCGCGGATCACAATGTCATCACCGTCGGCCGTGGTGTTCTGGAAGTTGGTCAGCGAGTGGACGCGGGTCGCGTTGGGAATTTGCCAGGCTCGTTCGGTGAGCCAGAGAGCCGCCTCGAGCGCGAGGGCGGAGGTGGCGTCGCGGTCCTCAGGTGCGACAGCGAAGAAGACGTTGCTGGTCTCGCCGTAGATTCTCTCCATCGCTTCGCTTGCAAGGAACTGGGGATTGTCCCTGGAAAAGTAGATTCTGTCGTCGGCCGAGAATTCGAGAAACGCCGTGCCGCTCCAAGCGATCCCGGACAGGATCAGAGCGGTGGCGACGATCGGCCACCGGCGCTCGATGACCCAGCCGCCGAGGCGCGACTCCAACCCGCGCACCGCGTGCATCATCGGCTTTCCCGCCGAGCGGCATACGCCCGGCCTCCAAACCCGACTTGACCGCATCTTACTTCGCGACGGCGGCCCCGCGGTACGCAATTCGCGAACCGAGACCGGGCCGGAGTGAGCGGCGTCCACCCTTCAATACGGCCGGAGAGGGGGTAATCAGGTGTGCTTTGGGCCTGCCGGGTTTCCAAAATGGAGTGTCCATCCAGAGACCCGCTTCTGTAATGGGGCGTTTCCCGTCAAGCTCGATTTTCAAGGGGTCATTGTCGTGACAAGCAGTTGTTTTTCTGGCGCGGTTTAGCGGTTGCTTCGGCGTGGCTGCGATGCGCCGGGCCTTGCGTACATCACGAAAGCTGTGTGAGTTCCGCCTATTCGCCCGGCTTTGGTAGCTACCCATTGCCTATGTTGCAGGCTGTTGTATTTGGCGGAAGACCCGGCCCCTGCATTATCTGCCGATACTCATCAATCGCAATCGAAATCACGCATCAATTAGATTTTCCATTGCTGCTACTCTTAGGGCCGCTGACGATTTCGTCGACCAAATGTGCCGACGCGTCAATGCCCTCATCAAACGCTTCACGGAACGCAACTGGGACGATGGGATTCGCCGTTTCTGTTTCTCAGCAAACAGGTCGGAAATTGCGGTCATTTTGTCATTGGAGCGCGCAGCATCGCCGGTGAAGAGTAAGACCGTATGTCCTTCTGCGGCTGTCTTGTGACGGAGCGGTTCGCCCTACACTGGCGGCTTTCAACGAGGGTTGCTCGGCGAGCAGAGCCTCAAGCCAGGAGGGCGAACCGTGGTGGATTGTAGCGACCTTTTCATCGGAATGGACGTGTCGAAGGATCGCCATGCCGTGGCGGTGGCGGAGGGCGGCCGCGATGGTGAGGTCAGGTTTTTCGGCGAGATCGGCTCGGACGGCGGTTCTGTACGTCGTTTCGTGCGCAAGCTGGAACGGCCAGGCGTAGAACTCCGCTTCTGCTATGAGGCGGGGCCGACGGGCTACGGGCTGCAGCGGTCGATCGAGGGTCTTGGCCACGAATGCGCCGTTATCGCCCCTTCCCTGATTCCGCGCCGACCCGGAGAGCGGGTGAAGACGAACCGCCGCGATGCCGTGAAGCTGGCCCGTCTGTTCCGGGCCGGCGAGTTGACCGAGATCTGGACGCCGGACGAAGCCCACGAGGCGATGCGCGACCTGGTTCGTGCCCGCGAGCCGGCGGTCAAGGACCGTACGCGCAAGCGCCAGGAAATCCGTTCGTTCCTTCTGCGTCACGGCAAGATCCACCCGGGCAAGCAGGCGTGGTGCGGAAAATTCTTCAAGTGGCTCCGCGACCTCAGCTTCGACTGGCCCGCCCACAAGGTCGTCCTGCACGAGATGATCATGGCGGAGACACAGTGCTGCGAGCGGGTGGCGCGACTGGATCAGGCAATCCAAGACGCCCTCCTCGACTGGCCGCTCGCGCCGGTGGTGGAGCGCCTTCAGGCGCTGCGCGGAGTCAGACTCATCGCGGCGGTTACCTTCATGGTGGAAGTCGGTGACATCCGTCGCTTCGACAGTCCGCGGCGGCTGATGGCCTACCTCGGCCTGGTGCCCTCCGAGCGCTCGACAGGCGACAGCGTCAGGCGCGGCGGCATCACCAAGACGGGCAACGCACGGGTGCGCAGGGTGCTGGCCGAGAGCGCGTGGTGCTACCGCTACCCGGCCCGAGTGGGGACGAACAAACATCTGGCCACCAGGCATCTGCCTGAAGCGGTCCGGGAAACGGCATGAAAGGCGCAGATGCGTCTGACGAAGCGCTACCGGGCGCTCAATGGACGGGGAAAGCGCAGCACGGTCGCCGTCACTGCCGTGGCCCGCGAGCTGGTCGGCTTCATGTGGGCGATCGCCCTCATGGAACCGACGGAAGCCTGATCCGCGCAGAGCGGATCATCCACATCACGCATATCGGCGGGGGCGCGGCGACGACAGGGGAACTCCCGGCAACGCTTTGTGGCCGGCATCGCCGACGCCCGTTGTAAGACAGGACCAGCCCCGGACGAAATCATGGACATGCGGTCTCGACCCGCGCATCAGAGCTTGTTCAACAACGTCCCGGGCCGCGCTCCCACCGATATGCG
>Ga0209544_1000594_pt1 | contig 47946 bp, 41 predicted proteins | sample MesohylPK_FD_187297 | JGI IMG/M metagenome (GOLD analysis project Ga0209544, IMG submission 187297) | Host-associated microbial community of the marine sponge Aplysina aerophoba from Gulf of Piran - sponge mesohyl, lysed by proteinase K... | ecosystem: Host-associated > Porifera > Sponge >... | reverse complement strand
ATCAACGGGGGGCGCCTTGGAGACGGACGCGGAGGACTCTCCAGATCCCGACAAGGAAGAGACACACATGCACATTCGCCTCTTCCGACTGTATGTGCTGAAGGTCGGGGCAACCATAGCACGTCATAGCCGCTATGTAACCTTTTATATCGCCCAGTCAGCAGCGCAGGCCTGGAAACGTTTCTGGGAACATTTTCAGCAGTTGCGATGGCGTACCGTGCCGGAATACTGAAGCTGAGCTTTTCCGCTACACGCGGAATTAATGCCTGCTTCGGGCCGGACTCCTGAAGCAGATACCCTCCTCGGAGGCGATTCTTGGGACGAGGGCAGCGCGAAACGTAACCCGCTGTAGGACTGGACTGCACATGAGGGATGGGTAACCTGGAATCTACCTCAACCAACCCGGAAAATATGCGAAAATCATCTCGCTTGTAGCCCCAATCGGGAAGGCGAACTCGCAGATTCCGGCTCACACCGGAAATCCTGACTCCGCACAACCAAAGACGCACATTGTAGCCTTGGGGAAACTTATAATGAATAATATGGGACCAGCAGCACTTTGTCACGGGATCGGTGGAGGTATTACTGTGGCACTTGAGATGCTGTAGTTTTCGAGGGACAGGAGAACAATAGCTCCATTGGTTGCTCAAACATGAATAAGTGGTGCGCCCTGACGGGTTGCCATCTTCAGTTCGGGTTCCGTACCAGGGTTAACGATTCCCCATCCGCTCAAGTCCAGGTTTTTCCCGGCCAGGTCAAGCGTTGCCGCAAATTTCTCGGGTGCAGAAAGAGCCACATCCCCATTGAAGGCCTGGATCCTGATATTTTGGGTTTCCTCCACTCCCACCTTAACATCGCCATTTGAGGACTTGAGCATAAGGCTTCCCATGATCTGCCCGATTTGTATATCACCATTTCTCAGGTTCACGTTTGCGTGGGCCTCAATCAATCCGGTTTCAATGTCTCCTTTACTTGTCGCTTTTGCTGTCACGAATGCACCTTTGAGGTGCTCGGCGATGATGTTTCCCTCAGATGTCTGCAACGAGATTTCACGGGATGTAGCCACATTCTCCAAAATGATACTTCCCCTGCCGGTTTTGGCAAACACAGACTCGCCTTTCAAGTGTTCTGCACTAATGTTTCCGCTGGAAGATTGCAAATCAACTTGGCGCATAGCGGAAACGAGACCAATTGCCATATTACCCTGAGTCGTTTTAACCGAGACAAGTTCTGCTTCAATCCGGTCCGCGGAGATATTGCCACCTGATGTTCTGATTTCAAGATCATTGCCGGCGGCAACCAGTCCAAGGATCATAGGGCCATTCACGGTGCGAGCGATCAGAGACGAAGCGTCAATCTGGTTTGTTATGATGCTTCCGTCTGAGGATTGTAGCGTGAGGATCTCACTGGAAGCGATGTCCTGCACCCTGATATTGCCGTTAGTAGATCTTACCGACACGGATGCACCTTGAATCTGCTGTGCATCAATGTTGCCGTTATTGGAGGTTCGTATTTCGGCATGATCGCTGGAGGCGACTCCCAAATTCAGACTGCCATTGATTGCTTTGACGGTCAGGGACGAAGCATTAATCTGGTTTGTTGTGATGCTTCCGCCTGAGGATTGTAAGGTGAGTGCCTCACTGGAGGTGATGTTGTCCACCTTGATGTTGCCGTTATTGGAGGTTCGTATTTCGGCATGACCACTGGAGACGACTCCCAAATTCAGATCACCATTGACTGCTTTGACGATCAGAGACGAAGCGTCAATTTGGCTTGTTTCGATGATTCCGAATGAGGATTGTAATGTAAGTACCTCACTGGAGGTGATGTTGTCCACCTTGATGTTGCCGTTTATAGATCTTACCAACACGGATGCACTTTGAATCTGCCGTGCATCAATGTTGCCGTTATTAGAGGTTCGTATTTCGGCATGATCGCTGGAGATGACTCCCAAATTCAGATCGCCATTGATTGCTTTGACGGTCAGGGACGAAGCGTCAATTTGTCTGGTTGTGATACTTCCCTCTGAGGTCTGAAGCAGGAGACTAGTTTTGGATGTTAATTCTCCAATCTTTATATCGCCATTGGTTTTCCTAGCTAGGACGGACTGGCCTTGTATTTTTTCCGAAGTGATACTGCCGTCCGATGTTCGAATCTCAGAATGATCGCTGGAGATGACTCCCAAATTCAGATCGCCATTGATTGCTTTGACGGTCAAAGACGAAGCATCAATTTGCTTGGTTGTGATACTTCCTTCTGAGGTCTGAAGCAGGAGGCTAGTTTTGGATATCAGTTCTCCAATCTGGCTCTTCACTTTTATGAGTGGGGAGCCTGTTTTTGGAAGTCTTCGGAGGACTGGAGCTCTACTCAGATGGAGTCCGAAATCCATCCTAGACCTATCCTACTAAGAGGCTGCTGAAAAAAGCGTCGAAATTTTGGAGAAGAACACTTCAAGGCTCAATCTTGATAGTTTGTGCAACAGTCTCCCTAATTCATTAACCCTCATCCTGAATCTGAGAGCTTACCCACACAGTTAATGGAAGTCTCAAATAATATCATACAGACTGCCGAAAACGTTTGGGCATATACTCTGGATGCATTTCTCTGTGCGCATGATTCAATCTGGGTTTAGCTATGACTGCACTATGTGAAACCACTTGCTGTGGGACAGTGATGACTTTGTTTTCCCCTCTTTGATCAAGGGATGACCTTTGTTCCTGAATATCCTTACGTATATCAGATATAACTTCAAGAATTTCTTCTGGAGCACGAACTTTCTCCCCTGCCTCTTGTCGCAAGGCTACGATGACAGGGCGCAAAGCATCCTCACGAACATCGTTACTTGAAAGGATCTTGAGTAAAGTATGCGGAGCCATCCCTGCTGCGACTAGGTTGATCACAAGGTTTGCAATTATTCGTATCATCGCTTCGCTATTTGGATCAAGGATAACGTACAATGATCGGAATGAATCAGCTGCTGCTGGCAAATCCCCCCAAATGAGGAGAGCCTTCGTTCTCCCCCGTAATGCGTCCCATGTTAGTCTAATTTCTTCGTGCCCATTGACTTCGCTGAGCCGTTGAATGATCTCATTGTATGTAAAGAGAGCATCCTGGATATTTCCTTCATTGATTTGAAGTTCTGCTTTGCTGATCAATGCCCTCGTGCTCAATGTTTGCAATTCTTGATTTTCTGCGTTACCGAAGCGTTCTATGACTTCCTCAAAAGCTGTCTTAGCGAGTCCCATTTTGCCTTGAGCATGCAGTACAGCACCCTTTAGCGTCAGCATTGCTGCAAGATTTTTCTGTAGAGGCAAACGCATAGAATCGGACAATTCCGTATGCGCTATGGCGTCAGTGAATTCAATTCCTTCTTCAACAGCTGGAAATACTGCATCGGGCGTAGATTCATTAGCCATATATTGAGCCCTGATTTTGTGCAGAAGTGCGAAGGACACCATAACCTGCAGATCGGATGTCCCTGCAATGCTGAAACGTTCAATAACTCCTTCAAAGGCTGATAAAGCAGGTTTGGCTTGACCTTGTGCTTGGAGTATCTCGCCCTGATTTATTAACGCCCGGGCAACTAGTAGTTGCTGTTCTGGGTTTTCTGTGATATTGAAGCGTTCAATGACATCCTCAAGAGCGGATAAAGCAAGTTCCTGGTGGCCTTGCTCCTTAAGTATCTCTGCTTTTTTGATCAGTGCCCGGACAGCTAAGCTTTTTAGCTCTGAATCTTCTGTGATACCGATGCGCTTAACGACATTCTCAAAGATTGATAAAGCGGTTTCCAGGTGGCTCTGGACATGGAGCAATTCGCCTTTGTTGATCAATGCCCGACCAACCCATAACTGGAGTTCTATATCTTTCGAACTACCAAAGCGCTCAATAACTTCTTCAAGTGTTGACAGAGCAGACTCCAGTTGACCTTGAATACTTAAAAGCTTCCCTTTGTTTGTAAGTGCTCTGGCAATACACCAGTGGAATTCGTGATTATTAACGGCATCCAAACGTCTCACGGCTTCCTCAAAAGCCTCTACGGCAGAGTTTTGGTTGCGTTGATTCTGTAGTATTTCCCCTTTAATGGTCAGTGCACAGGCCACACACGCTTGTAAATGCGGGGCCTCTTTGGATCCGAAATCTTTGACGACTTCTTCGACGGTTAACAGAGCAAACTCTACTTTTCCCTGAGCAAGAAGTGTTTCGCCTTTAATTATTAATGCGCCAGCCACCGAATGTTGTAGCTCAGGATTTTCTGCAGAGCTCCAGCGGTTAATGATTTCATTGGCAGTGGATAGTGCTGGCTCAAGGTTGCCTTGTTTCTGATAAGCTGCTGCTTTCATCAGCAGCGCCCATGCTATAGTCGATTCTGGTAATTGAGAGGCATCAGAAGACAGTACTTGATCTACGGCTTGGATCACCTTAGCAAAATCTCCTTTATTAAATGATGTAACTATCACCTCTCTGAGACGCCGATCCTCCCTAGATGAAATCTTACGCAGAACATTGGCAGCGACAATTATGACCAATTTCTTAGCGCTTTCTGGATCCTCAGCCATGGTTCTATTAAAGGCTTCCTGAATGGCCTCGGATTCTGCCATCTCTTCAACCAGTGCAGAAAACATTACTGTCTGTTCCGCTTCAGTGTAGAAAACGGACATAAAGCGGATCAGATTTTGCACAACGGCAGATTCGTCACGGTTACGTCGCAGCTTGTAGTAAATACTGTAGAGCCGCTCGGCCGCGGCATATTTCCGTTTCCTACCACTGCCTTCAACGATCACTGCTCCACGCTTGACAAGTCTTCCGAGCATGGTAGATACTTTTCGTATATCCATACGTGCTCGGATACTGATTTCGGTGGGAGTTGATGGCTGCCAGAGGTCAATGATTGCCAGGAAAACCCTTCGCTCTGTCTTAGCCAGAACTTCCAAGTTCCCCCGAAAATAATCGGTATGCTCATCCACCAAGAGGACCAACTCTTCCATCAACTGGTGCGTAGACTTGTGTTGAGCAAAACTCGCTACAATCACCAAGAGTCTCGGGCTCCCTCCTGTTAAGATTTCTAATGGGCGTATTTCACGTCCACTCATATCTTGCCCACTGATCATGGTCCAAAGTTGCTGACATTCAACAGTGTTCAGCGGTTCCAAATGGATGATCCAGAAAAATTCGAAAAACGGCAGTTTTGCGTCATCAAGCCCTTCGAAACGACTGGTGGCGGAGCCTACGAGAATGATCTGAGGTTCTGTCTGCAAAATCTTTCTAAGTTTCCATCCAAAGTTCTCGTCTACATCTTTAAAAAGTTCTTGAAGGTTTTCGATCATTAGGACTAACTTTCGGTCCAGTTGATCTGCAACATCCAATACGGCGTTTCTAGCAAGATCTTCCAGCAAATCGCTCCCCCACTTCTTACTCAGGACGGAATGCCTGATGTTCAGTTCCTGTCCCAATTGAGAACCGAATTGCTGGCATTCTCTGGCAAGGTGGAACAGGGTTTCTAGCCAGAAGTCAGCCATATTGAAGATCTCCTGGCTTTCTTCCATGAACCGAACTGGCAAGAGGTACTCAGAGAATTGTTCGTTAGACCGTAACTCCGCGGCGGTGCGAGCCAAGAGCATGGTTTTCCCCTGGCCACGCGGGCCTACGATCAAGGTATGCTGACACGATGGGGTCTCAATATTATCATGCAGAATGTCAAGCACGGTTTGCAGTTCGTGGTTGCGAACCACGAACTGCTTAATCACTTCTTCATCAGATTGAAAGGCTCCGGGGTTGAATTTTCGGATTTTATGGTCTTTGATTCGGCTCATTGTTCAGTTTTTCTGAATTTGTCCCAATTTTGTCGCTCGCTAAGGGGGACATAGTTTTCCTTGAAACTTGCCGCCCACCAGTCCTTTAGCAATCGAAAAGAGAAACGATACTCATCATCTTTAAGGACGAGATATCCATCATGTATGAGTACATCAAGCACCTCAGCAATATGCTCCTGTGCGTTCTTTACAATTCGCCCATATTCTACTTCAATGGTCGCTCGGGCTTCTGATGTGAACATGCCTTGGATCGCAGCTTCCGCGAGAATTGTCTCTGCAATTATGTAGCTTGCTTCAGTTAATGCATCTTTGAGCCGTGACCTGTAGTGGCCTAGGTCAATCCATCCCGCAGGACCAAGAAGTTCAGTGCGATACACAGTATCGACATGTTCCACCGTTATCTGATCCAGTTGATGTCTTATGGCGAAATCGTTTAGGCGGCGAAAAAAAGATTGGATGTAGTGAGGAATCCCGATACTCAACGCTTCGTAGACAGCCTCAGCTACACCGTTTTCAGTGGATACCCCAGAGGAATTGGCAAGATGTTCGAAACACCTAATGCAAGTGCTCCGATCCCAGGGTTTGAGCCGATAAGAGTAGAGGTAGTTTATTCGATCAGGAATTTTCAATCTCCGCACAAATGGTTCCAGGCCAATGCTACCAGACACAATTAGGACCGGTCCGTCTTGGTTAAGTTGCTGAAATTCTCCTCGCAACCAACTCAAGAACTCATCCACTCTTCGGGGGCCTTGATCATGATCTTCTAGCATTCGCTTTAAGAAGATTGGCAACTCGTCAATGACTAAGAGTACCGGTTTCTTATTCCTTGCGCAAGCCTGAAGTAGGTTTTTACCATGACGTTTCCAGTTGCCAGCGTCAATCTCCGCGCGAATTTTGATGCGAAAATTGTACACACCAAATTCTTCAATCCTCTTTCCTATCCGTCGACCCATCCCGCCAATGAAGCGTTTGGTGAGCGACCGGACTGTGTGTGCCGAAGTATGCCATCTCTGCAATCACATCTTCTGGACATTTTGCCCCCTCTACATCGCAGAACAAAAAAATCCAACCGTCATCCTTAAGCTGTCGGCCGAGTTCCTGCAGAATACTGGTTTTACCCATGCGCCTTTGCCCCGTCAGCAATACATGGTTGCGATCCCGAATAAGCTTTCTCAGGATTTTCAAGTCGATTTCTCGATCAAAGAAATTTTCGCCGCTTACCCAGCGACCAGTAGATGATTTCATGTGCTATTCCAAGTTTAGTTACTCCATTTAATATACACAACAATATAGTTGTCTACGTAATTGTTGTGTAAAAAATTTTGAATTAATCTCTCTTGCTATCAATCACTGCGAGGTATCTCTACCGTCTTGTGCGAGGTTGCACATCCAAACATCAATTCGAGATCTCGTACCCCTATTCAGATAATCATTCAGACTAGCTCGCAAATCTCTTCCTTCAACCCAATCCTCGCTACAAAAACAATAGGAGGCCCTCCGTGCACGATTCGTGGAGCGAAAGCCCTGGGCTGAGATTGCCGAACAATCTGGACACGACCCAGGCACACTCCGTAACCCGATCTCCAAGGTGCATAAATCTGGAACATTCAGCCCGTTCAAATCCCCGAATGCCCAAAAACGGTCCCAACGAGATCAACGGGGCCTTGAGTTGCGCCTGAAAGAGAATCTCTTCAATAAGGAAATTTCTGACTGTACCTCGCTGCAAGGGAGCGCGAAAATTACGTACGGTCAACAAATTCTGTGGGCCACATTGACTTTTGATTTCAATGTTGGGCCATCTAATCCCGAAAATAGCCTGGTTTAACCGCTCCCCAATCTTTTGAAGGAAACCCTATTTCGCATTTCTGCACCCCTCAGCACTTTCTCCCAACTAAGAACCTCAATGTAGAGTTTGCTGCCGCTTATCCACTGAAATCAGCCAAGTCCATCCGGCATGGGGGTATGCTTCTGGACTCAAGCAGCCAATTCTCAAAATCGCGCATTGGATCGCACACAATACAGCTGTAAGCAGGTGTATTTTGAGTAACCTGGATTGGGTGCCTCATTAGGCATTTTACATTTTCCGTAAGGTCTTCCTCGCAGCGTGACCATGCAGCTCTATCAGGATAACAAGCTTCGCTGGTTTGCCTATTCAATCACCTACCACATCCCGAATTGGCTTGGTACGCTCGCTAAACCGTGACAGATTGATGCGATCCTTCATGCAATCAACCAGCGGCTTCTTCAATACTGCAAATTCGCCATTGAATGGAATTTTTTGTTGAGATTTCCCAGCTCCAAGATGCCAGGATCGTGCTCAGGCGGTCATCTCTGCCGCGGATTAACCGCCGTAGTAGTGGTCCGGCAACCGCTTGGGCAACTGGTGCCAGATCAGTTCACCCGTGTTAGGCATGGTGTGAGCCCAACTGTCGATCGAAAGATCAACTCGCGTCATCGACGCAGTTGGAAATCGATCTATCGGACGACCGGATAGCAGTGTTGCGGTCATGGACCATGTGGGCTGGTGTCCAACCAGCATAACCGTCTGAATGCTGTCAGAGACCTCCTGTAAATAATGCAGCAGAACTTCCGGTACAGCATGATAGAGTTCGCGCTCATATTGTACATCGGCAGTCCATGCACCCGCAGCTCGGGCTCTGTCACACGTAGCACGGGCACGAACCGCAGTGGAGCAAAGAATGAGCTCTGGCAAAGGACCTGTGTTTGCAAGCCAACGCCCCATGGCGCGGGAAGCTCGCTTTCCACGCGAATTCAGCGGACGATCGTGATCTCGACCGTAGCTCGCGTTCCAATCCGATTTGCCGTGACGAAATAGAAGTACCGTTTTGTGCATGCAAATTATTGGGGATTATATAGTTGAGTTGCCATTTTATGCGGCTACTCGCGTACCCATTTCATTTGTATAGGGGGGCGGTAACCCGAACGCCCCCGCCGTGCAGTTGCCCCATATCGAACAGATACCTTCCCAGTAATTGCGACACATACGGAAAACAATCTGCTGTGCACCGGTTTACGTACATATCGTGCTGGGCTTGAGTTGAAAGGTATGGCGACACGGCCCATCCATCTACCTCATTCAACAAAGCCTGCCAAGAACACGCATAACGGCCTCCCTTTCACAATGCTCACGACCATATACTTCAAACTTGCACTTCCGTTTGGATCGTGCATTCCGGTCGGTCAGGACTTACTTTTGCGGTACTGCATAAATGTCACTACCTAAGCGAAAACGGCGGATACTCATCGGTGACCAACATAACCGCATAGGCACGTACACGCAACAACCACCGTAACATACCCGTGCTGAAATCAAACAACGCGCGCGGGTAATGCCCCGAAAACAGCACCAGCAACCAGGATATGGGGGCAATGAAATAAAACAGCTGAAACCCAAGTGCGATTACAAATGAATTTGGCAACACAAGTAGCCACTTCACAAGCGGCATCAGACGAGCTAGGTCTGTATCTACGTCTGGATAATCAACCTCAATGCTGATCTCATCACTGCGGTCGGAGAGCGGATACTCATCAATCAAGAGCAGTAAATAAGCCGCCGTTTTAAACTCCAGCCGAAATACAGTCACATTGAGGTCAAACAACCATTTGGGATAAACCCCGAGAACCACAATTCCGACGCCGGCTAGAAAACAAGTTATGGCTGTCAAAGACGTCAGAAAAATCATGACCAATATCGCCGGCAATGCAAGAAGCAGGCGAAAGAACGCGGTCATCCGGCTTTGTTTCTCTCGGTGAAATATTTCCAAACGTGCGGGATACTCTAAATTGTCCATGGGTTGTGTTATTCAGGGGTTACCTCATACCGGCACTGCACCAAAGCGTCGCTGACGCTGCTCAAATGCCGTAAGCGCAGCGTCCAGTTGCGCGCCACCAAAATCCGGCCAGTACTCTGGAGTAAAATATAGTTCAGCATAGGCACATTCCCAAAGCAGGAAGTCGCTCAAACGCTGCTCTCCACCTGTTCGTATGAGCAGATCTACATCCGGCACCGGGCACGTTGCATTGTAGGCACGTGTGAGCGCATGTGCAAAGTCACTGTTTCCATTGCTTCCAATATACCGGGCTGCCCGCGCCAATGCGTCACGCGCTGAGTAATCAAGTGCCAGGCGCAAATGAAGTCCGGTCCCTTTTGCTGTGCGCGCTTCGGCATGCAGGATCGCCTGCAGGACGGTCTCCGGCAAACGGTCTCGCCTACCAATAATACTGAGACGAATATTTTGACGAATACACCGGGCCGCCTGTGCAGGCAACTGCGCCGTCAGAATACGCATAAGGGCCGTTATCTCACTTTTCGGGCGCTGCCAGTTATCCGAAGAAAAGGTGTACAGTGTAAGTGTATGTATGTGTCGTTGGACAGCGACCTCTACGACCTCCCGCAGGGACTTGACACCCGCATGATGTCCGGCCGTACGTAGCAGTCCGCGTTCCCTTGCCCAACGACCATTGCCATCCATGATAATGGCAACATGCAATGACCCGTTCATTTATACCTCATAGTAATGGTGCTGTAGTCCTCCCTGACAGTCGAGAAGATCGCTTCTATCCGCAAACCTGCGGCTCCCATCCACTCCGCTTTTGACCATACCAGATGCTCGCACCCGATTGGATACACCTGCTGCAACTACAAAAAATGGCATAATAGAGAATCTGTAAGCACGAATAGTCATATTAGTCGGGGGTTACAGCACGCGCCATTTTTAGCATGCGCTCCATCTGCTCCACGTAGGTCAAGAGTGCTGCGATGCCCTTGGAAGTCAACCGGTATTCCGTGAGTGGTATACGGTTCTGAAAAGATTTTATGCACTCGATATAACCTGCCTTCTCCAGTTTTTGTGCATGCCGGCTCAGATTTCCATCCGAAGTTTTCAAGAGTACTTTCAGATCCCTGAAACTGAGTGTTTCACCGGCAGCCAATGCGCTCACGATCCCCAGACGAACACGCGCATGAATCAGGGGATCCAGATTTTGTCTCAGCACTCTCATCGAACCGAAGGAAATTCTATCCTCCATATCTACGTGCGATATACAGGCCAAATCCAATATGCAGTCCACCAAAACCGAGGACGAATAATATATCCGTCCATATACCTGGAACGAACAGGGATACAACCCCCAACACCATAAAGCAGATGCCTAGAACCGGAATAGTACGCACACTGCTCGCACCACCTGTTATGGTACCCGCACCGTAAAACAGAAGCCACAGCGTCGGTAATACGTCCAAGTTACCAGCACGCCAAAGAGCAACCGTTAGCAAGAGCCCGGCTACCATAGACGGGGCGAGTGTCAAGATGTATTTGCGACCAGGTCCACTGCTCAGCGAAACACCACACTTGCGTGCCTTCCTGCGTAAAGTGAGAATTGCGATCGTTAGGGCAATGGTCGCCTCAACTAGCCAAACAGTCAACCACCCCTCCGGGGAAGTCTGCATTGTCGCAATCCAGACCGCCGGTAGCGAAGTAATCCCAACAACAAACATCCCCCATCCCGGTACGGCCGTGAATGAGGCCGAACGCTCCATCACTTCGCGGATGAATCGTAAGTGTTCACTCGCCTGTTTTTCCGGGGGAGTACCTCGGTGCGATATGGGTCCATGTCCGATAAGCATGTTGCAGTATACTAAGGAAAGTTCTTTGTGTTGCAAAGTACTATAGTACTTCCAAGTTCTATTGATGTTTGTGAGAATTGATCATTTTCGGGAGCAACATAAGAAAAAATGAGCATGGTGGATGTAGCTTCAGGTGTGATTCGGTTAAGCCTGAGTTTAGGCAGCGAGTGGGTGATTGACAAGGTCTCGTTTGACGAGGATCAGCATTCATTTGAATGCTGATCGACTGATCTACCTTGGCCACCAAAAACCAGATCGGACCACGAAGCTGCTTCGTATGATTCGAACAGAATCAATCGGACTACGCACGTCGGGGATATGCGCTTGATCTGGCCGAAGGTCGCGATCTGAGAAGTACGAAAGCATGCTGAATCGCATGATCTCCGGGAATAAACAAAAAATGGGACCATCACGACCGATATGTGGAACACCTACATTTCGGCAGAATAGCAATTCCTCCTGAGGCTAGTCTGATCCATAATTGCCTTTTCATTTGATCAAATACCCCAACTTAGGCCATTGATAAGATGTGCATGCCGAGAAGTGAAAACACAAAGATTTGAAACATAGCAGGCCCGCACTCCTGAAAATGGACACCATCGAACTCAAAAGCGAGGGCAATCTTCAACATTACCATGCCAACTTCCAGGTCAATACCTCCTGGCAGCTACGAGAGGACTTTAAAGCCATCTTTGGATGTCATTCACAGAAGCACTCGCCTACTTCCAAACTCTGATGTAAAAACATAGAAGACGCTACCGTGAAAGAAGTGATGAACATTACACAAATGATTGAACACACACCAACGGAATCTGTAATGCCCTTGCTTTAACAGTCCAATGCCAGAGCCTGCAGCAGCAAATACAGAAATTCAGACTGTCGGGGGAGGACGCAGAAAATTTGAAAACTTTATATCTGCTGCTATCTTCTTTGGAAATTTAAATCTCCATCCACAATAATTGTGGTGTAATCAGGTTTATATGCCGGCAAATCTGCGAATCCATTGCCGGTTTGACTTCGTTCAACTCGGTTGCAAATTGCTTGATCATGCGTGTTCTGGAAGATTTACCTACCCCCTGCCTGCTCATTGACGAGAGACGCATGGAGGCAAATCTCGAGCAAATGGCCACTAAAGCAGATGGCGTCGGGCTGCGCCCTCATACTAAAACACACAAATCGGTCGCATTGGCAAAACGCCAGCAACTGCATGGAGCTATCGGAATTACGGTAGCGAAAGTCAGCGAGGCCGAGGTATTTGTCCAGAACGGTTTTGACGACGTGCGCATTGCCTATACATTGGTCGGAGAAAAACAGTTAAAGCGGTTAGCTGACCTCTCGAACCAAGCCCGAATCTCCTTTTGCATAGACACGAAAGAAGGAGCGCACCTAGCCTCAAGTATTCTTGGCAAAACTGATGTCTCAGTTGACGTACTGCTCGAAATTGATACAGGCTACGGCCGATGTGGCGTGCCGTACGACAGCAATGAAGTCGTGGAGCTTGCTCTGGAACTGAATGAATTGGAAGGTTTGAGCCTCTGCGGTATCCTGACACACGAAGGAAACGCGTATTCCCATGGTTCATTGAGTGCAACCGAAGTCATGGCACAGACGCGAGACCGGATGCTCGATGTAGCCGTTCGACTGGCTGAGGCGCATTGTGCGGAAACAACTACCTTCGAAATCAGCATGGGCTCTACCCCCTCAATCAATGTTTTCGAAAACAACAGCAAAGGAGGGTTCCGTATCACGGAAGTGCGTCCCGGTAATTATATATTCAACGACTTAACGCAAGTATCACTCGGCGTTTGCTCGCTGGACGCATGTGCACTTACGGTCCTTTCGACTGTAGTCAGCCGACATCGTACATCCCGCGGAACTGAGCGCTTTATTCTGGATGCAGGACGCAAAGTACTAACCAGTGACCTCGTGCAGGACAAACCAGGCTACGGCTCTATCCTCTACAATCCCCGTACACGCGTAGCACATCCGCACACACGCATTACGGGGCTTTCCGAAGAGCATGGCTGGTGTGAGGTGCAGGGAGGAGGCACATTCAGCGTCGGAGATCGTGTGCAAATTGTGCCCAACCATGCATGTGTGGTGGTTAATATGGTGGATCAAATCTTTCTTGTGGATAGGGGTAGTGTTCTTTCTGAGATCCCTGTTGACGCACGTGGATGTGTCATTTGAATTTCTGTAATCAGCTGTATCTATGCAGGCAGTAATGAAAGTCGCGCCCGGAGTCGGGAATATTGAGGTTCGCGATATCCCCGAACCCAGTCCCGGCCCCAATCATGTGAAACTAAAGGTGCATGCTGCTGGTCTATGCGGAACGGACTTGCACATTTACCACGATGAATTCAAATCATGGCCGCCTGTGGTTCTAGGACACGAGGTTGCTGGAGAAGTAGTTGAGGTAGGCCAAGGAGTCTCCGAAACTCTCTTGGGCACACGCGTCACTACAGAAACCTACTTTCATACGTGTGGGATCTGCCGATACTGCCGGGATGGTCATACAAATCTTTGCCTGAACAGGCGCTCGATCGGCTCGGCAGTCAATGGAGGATTCACAGAGTACCTGGTCGTGCCTGCGCACAATCTCCACCAGTTATCCGAACAAATTTCTTACCGCGAAGGGGCCCTTACCGAGCCTTTGGCCTGCGTAGTACACGGCGTGCTGCTAGTTGCGCCAACTGTACGGGCAGGTGACTTGGCTGTAATCGCAGGCCCGGGTACGATTGGTCTTTTGACACTTCAAGTACTCAAAGCCAGCCGGGCAACCGTCATCGTCCTCGGCACTACCACAGATTCACATCGTCTCAGTCTGGCCCGTGATCTTGGAGCAGATTACGTTGTAAATGTGGAAACACGGGATGTACCGGCACTTGTTCAAGACGTTTCCATTCAGGGACTGGGAGCAGATGTAGTCTACGAATGCTCAGGGGCGGGTGCCGCGGCACAAGGGCTTTTACGCCTTGTACGCCGGCGCGGCCGCTATGTACAGGTTGGGCTGTTTGGCAAACCCGTGGCATGGGATCTGGATCAAGTATGCTACAAAGAGCTTACCGTTACCGGAAGTAATGCTTCCACACCAGAATCCTGGATTCGGGCTATTCATTTACTAAGTAGCAACGCCGTAAAAACAGAACCGCTGATCACACATGATTTTCCATTATCGCAGTGGGAAGCCGCATTCGGCACATTTACGCAAAAGAGCGGCATTAAGGCGTTATTCCGACCTCATTTTGAGCGGGGATGAGAACCCCGCTAATTTTTCGTAATTTTGTTGGTTCTCGCTTGAGTATTCTCAGTACCACTTGATGACCGATTACTCCCTAGGACTTATTGGCATTAGTCATAAGGCAGCACCTGTGGCTGTTCGGGAGCGCTTGGCCCTGCCTCCACATGCACGGTTACAGTTCTTCACCAAAGCACGCGCGTCACTTGACGGTCTAGCCGTGCTGTCTACCTGCAATCGCGTAGAATTCTACGGACACATTGATGGGCCTGATCCAGCCGATGAAACGCTGCTCCGCCTCCTGAACACATCCTTTGATCTGTCTCCTGTTCAGCCTTACCTGTATCGTAAACAGGCTGAAGAGGTACCGCGCCACCTGATGCGTGTGGCTTGCGGCCTAGATTCAATGGTATTGGGGGAGCCACAGATCCTAGGACAGGTGAGTGATTGTTTGCGTTCTGCAGAAACAGCCTCACTCGCAAGCCCTAGACTGAATGCCATATTTCGGGCCGCTGTTAAAGCAGGCAAACGCGCACGACAGGAAACTGTGCTCGGACGATTTCCCCTCAGTGTTGCCTCTGTTGCGATCGACCGCATTCGTGTCGAAGCGGGCCCGCTGAGTCACTTGCATGTGGCTGTATTGGGTACAGGGGAAATGGGCAGTTTGGCGGGTAAAATCCTGCGAAAAGAAGCAACCGCCCGGCTCACTTTTGTTAACCGCAGCCTTGAACGTGCAGAAGCTTTGGCGGCTGATTCGTGTGCACAGGCCATGCCACTCGAAGAGCTTCGGGCAGCTGTTGCACAGGCCGATGTGGTCATAAGTGCGACCGATGCTCCGCATCTGGTGGTTGAGACAGAGCACATCAGCCCTAGAACAGATCGCCCACTCCTCCTGGTAGACTTAGCTGTACCACGTGACATTGATCCTGCTGTTGACCGATTACCAAACGTTACACTCCTGGATATAGATCACCTGCGTACAGACATTGCGCAGTCAAAGGCCGCACGACAAGCAGAAATTCCACAGGTAGAACAAATCATTAAGAAAGAGATGGATCTACTGGATCAGCGTCTGCGGACACTGGAGGTAGAACCGATAATCACCAGCCTGCGGCAAAAAGCTGAGTCAATTCGACAGACCGAACTTACCCGAATCCTGGCGACGCTTGGACCGCTGGACCCCAAAGTAGTACAACAACTCGAGCATTTTTCGAACGCCTTGGTCAACAAGCTACTACATGAACCGACATTGCGCCTGAGGAAAGACGCAGAAAATAATGGCAATCCCAAACTGGATTCACACATCATCAGTCGGCTGTTTGATTTACAGAACTCTGCGCTTAACGAATGACGCGACAGCTAAAGGCAGGTACGCGTCGCTCCCGCCTGGCGATCACTCAGACTGACGAAGTGATTCAACGCCTGGTATCGACACACCCGGGCCTGGATGTCACTGTTAAAACGCTCACTACCGTCGGAGATCAAACCGCAGGCTCGCTTAAAGATGCGGGCCCTGGAGTCTTCACCAAGACACTGGAAGAGGCGCTCCTCAGCAAACAAATTGACTTCGCTGTTCATTCTTTGAAGGATTTGCCAATACAATTACCAGAGCAGCTGATGATTGTGGCAGTGCCCGAGAGACATGTAGCCTTTGATGCTTTAGTTACAGCCTCCAGATTAACACTTGATGAACTGCCCGAGGGAGCGACTGTCGGCACCTCTAGCATGCGACGTACCTTGCAATTGCGCATTGCGCGCCCGGATCTCAATATTATCCCCCTGCGAGGCAACGTTGATACACGAGTTCAGAAGATTCTGAAGGGAGAGCTCCAGGCCGCAGTACTGGCAGAGTCTGGATTGGTAAGACTCGGCATTAACAGCAGATATCTGCGGCGTATCCCCATGGATATCATGCTCCCTGCACCTGCACAGGGTGCCCTAGCCGTAGAATGCCGTAAGGATGATGAAGTCGCGGCAACTATTTTACGGGCGATCAATTGTCAAGCAACCAGAATAGCTACTACCGCTGAACGTTCTTTTCTTGCATCCAGTGGCGGTGGTTGTGCCGCCCCAATCGCTGCCTACGCAGAGCTTACAGATGAGCAGATACATTTGCGTGTACAGGTGCTCTCACGTGAAGGTCGTGGCCAATTCTCTGTGTCCTGGACTGGATCGGATCCGCTGGTTCTGGCACAAAGACTCGCGAAGAAGGCGGACCAAATGAGGAATAGATGGACATATAATTCCCCGTTAAAACGTGCGTAATACACTCACCAATAAACGCATTGCCGTAACACGTCCGGCACACCAGTCGGCTCCTATGTGCCTGATGCTTAAGGCAAGGGGAGCCAAAGTACTGGAATTTCCGACAATTCGGGTCGAACCCACATCCGATCCTCAACCGCTACTGCAGGCATTAAGTGAGCTTGATAAGTTCGATCGTGTCATCTTCACCAGCGTAAATGGAGTTATGCATACGTGGCAGAATCTAGAGGGTCCATGGCCCAATTCGGTGCGCGTAGCTGCTATTGGACCCGCAACTGCTGCTGCACTGCGTTCACGGAATGTGGAACCTGACTTTGTACCGTCTGAGTACGTAGCCGAAGCACTGGCTAGCGGTCTCGAATCGGTGCGTGGTCAGCGGATCCTTTTGCCACGTGCCTCCAGAGCCCGGCCAGCACTGGCTGAACTGCTTCGAGCAGGTGGAGCACAGGTCAGAACCGTAACCGCATACGAAACCCATGTGAACCGTCCATCAGATGCGGCATACGCCGCGCTCGCAGATGGTACAGATGCAGTTACCTTTACCAGTGGATCAACTGTTGAAGGATTTGCCGCCCTCTTCCCACTTCCGAACACTGCCATGACCGCAGCCTGTATCGGCCCTATCACTGCCGGAGTTGCATCCAGATCTGGATTCAAGGTTGCCGTTGTAGCAAAAACATATACTACTAAGGGTCTTGTAACCGCTCTTGAAGAGTACTTTGAAAAACCTGAGCAAACATAAACGCCTGAGGCGCCTACGTACAACCGGCGCTATGCGGCGCATGGTACGGGAGGTGCGGCTTGCACCTGCGGATTTGGTGTATCCGATCTTTGTGACACGCGATCACGCGGGCCCCATTGAAGGAATGCCAGGTGTCTCCCGCCTCACGGTGGATGGTGCTGTACAGACGGCACACGAGGCAGCAGCAGCAGGATTAAGTGGTGTCCTTCTCTTTGGTATCCCACAATCCAAAGATGAAACAGGAACGCGAGCTTTGTCCCCTACGGGGATAATCTCGGAGGCGGTTCGCGCTATCAAGCGATCCGGCCTAGACCTGGTGGTTATTACCGATGTATGTTTATGCTCCTACACCACACATGGGCACTGTGGACTGATCCGTAATAGCGTCCTGTCCAACGACGCAACACTTCCTGTATTAGCGCAAATGGCACGTGTCCATGCCGACAGCGGGGCAGATATTGTCGCTCCCAGTGCCATGATGGATCACCAGGTAAGCGCAATCCGCAATGAATTGGATGCCGCCGGGCATCAGGAAGTGGGCATTCTTTCGTACAGTGCCAAGTATGCATCAGCATTCTACGGACCCTTCCGCAACGCTGCGGGCGGGGCGCCCCAATTCGGTGACCGCAGGATGCACCAGATGGATCCCTGCAATGCACGTGAAGCTCTTCGTGAGATCAAAATGGACCTGGAGGAAGGAGCAGATCTGGTTATGGTCAAACCCGCACTCGCCTATCTCGATGTAATTCGACAGATCCACGATCGATGGCCACAGGTACCCCTGTTTGCCTACAATGTGAGTGGGGAGTATGCCATGCTCAAGGCAGCCGCCCAACACGGTTATGCCGACGAGCGCTCTGCTGTGCTGGAAGTGCTCAGCAGCATACGCCGCGCAGGTGCACAAGGCATCATTACATATCATGCCCTGGATGCAGCGCGTTGGCTAAGTACATAACCCCATATATGATGGCAATTGATATACAGGAAAACCGGAGCGATGGCGTTGATCTCCGAGAACGGGGAAAGAGTGCAGACGGACGCACGATTTATTGTGACGGCCGACTGTATATCCAATTGCTGGTCTTCACCGGTTATCAACAGAATCCCGAGGTATTAATCCGGGCGCTGAACCAATCAAAGCTTTGTGGTGCATTGTATGCCAGTCTCCATGACCCGGAAGGTATCGGACTGCTCACGGTGTCCGAGGACCCTCGATTTTTTGTTACTGAACTTCAGGATTACTTGAGAAGCAGCCCGCTTGGTACACTTAGATGCCGTACAGATCTGACCTTTATCGGACGTACATACGCCATCGGATATGAAGCCGATCTGAACGAAACTTTATTCGAACGCCCCAAACGCTATATCTGTAATCCCGCATGGCCATGGGCCATGTGGTACCCGCTTCGCAGAGCGGGAGCGTTTGAGCATCTGAGTACGGAAGAAAGGCGGACCATTCTGATGGAGCATGGTGGAATCGGACAGGCCTACGGGCGCAGCGACCATGCCCATGATATCCGTTTGGCTTGTCATGGTCTGGATCAAAACGATAATGATTTTGTGGTTGGACTGCTCAGCAAGGATCTCTATCCGCTGTCTGCCATCGTGGAACGTATGCGCAAGACACAACAAACATCGCGCTACTTGAGCAGTATCGGGCCGTTCTTTGTTGGACATGTGCTCTGGCAATCCTCAGCCTCCTGACCAGATTATTCATCCATCCTTCATGACCGGACGTGAACGATTTTTGGCAGCATGCCGTGGCAAAGCCGTGGACTGTACACCGATTTGGATCATGCGGCAAGCGGGACGTTACCTGCCCGAGTATCGCGCGCTACGCAGCCGGCACTCCATGGAAACTGCCCTGCGCACTCCTGCAATCGCCGCCGAGATCACACTCCTGCCATTGAAGCACTTTTCGCTGGATGCTGCGATTATTTTCTCGGATATTTTGCCACCATTGACGGCTATGGGACTCGATCTCGCCTTTGTGCCCGGCCATGGTCCTCGAATTGACAACCCACTTCAAACTCCCAAAGCGATAGACCTGCTCGGTGTACCCCCGGCCGAAGAGGCGATGGGACCAACACTTGAAGCCATAAAGATTGTGCGCCCGGAACTTGACGCGCGTAATCTAGCCCTCATCGGGTTCGCAGGTGCACCATTTACAATGGCCAGCTACGCAATCGAAGGTGGCTCCACGCGCACATTTGCACGCACCAAGGCCTTTATGTACAGCGAACCCGCGGCTTGGGATCGCCTAATGGTTAAGCTATCCGGTGTGACTATAGATTATCTCAAAGCACAGGTTGCAGCCGGTGTGGATTGCGTTCAGCTCTTTGACTCATGGGTTGGAGCACTGAGCCGATACGACTACAAGCGTTACGTCAAGCCCTACAGCCACCGCGTACTGTCGGCCATAGAGGACTCAACCTTGGTGATCCATTTTAGCACAAACACGGGAACGTACCTAGATGCGGTGGCAGCCGCTGGGGGACACATGATTGGAGTAGACTGGCGAATACCTATCGACGAGGCCCGCGCACGGGTAAAAAAACCCGTAATGGGAAACCTGGACCCCTCTACACTCCTTGCACCCTGGCGTGAATTAATGCCCCACGCGCAGGAAGTAATGCAGCGCATTGGAGGACAGCCTGGGCACGTGTTCAACCTCGGACACGGTATCCTACCGGAAACACCTATAAAAAACGTACAGAGACTGGTTGATTACGTGCATAACTACTGCCATGGTTGATACCGACACACCCATTGGGGTTCTGTTTATGGCCTATGGAGGCCCTGATAGCCTTGAAGATATACCGGGCTATCTAGCCGATATCCGTGCAGGCCGAACGACCTCCAGAGCACTGATCGAGGAAATCACACGCAATTACAGGCTGATTGGAGGATCTTCTCCACTCCTGGGCTTGACCGTCGAAACGGCCAACGCCGTCATGGAGCTCTTAAGTCCGCCAGACGATCCCCATCGCTTCAAGCTATATCTCGGCATGCGTCACTGGGCCCCGTGGATCGAAGAGACCGTCGGTCAGATGATTGAGGATGGTATAACTCGGTCGGTCAGTCTAGTACTTGCTCCTCAGTACAGTGGGATGAGCATTGCTAAATATCAGAAAAAGATTGACGCGGGTCTGAAATTCTACCGTGGACATATTGATTTCTCGCACATTGACAGTTACCACGACGCTCCAGGACTGATAGAAGCGTTTGCCAAGCGTGTGCATATAGGAATAGCGCAATTCCCCGAAGAGGAACAATCAAGTGTCCATGTGATCTTCAGTGCACACAGTCTGCCCACACGAATCTTGAAGCAAAACGACCCCTACCCCATCCAATGTCGCGAGACAGCGCAACTGGTGGCCGAAGCAGCCGGACTCAGCCCAACCCAATACTCGGGATGCTTCCAGTCCGAAGGACGAAGTCCCGAACCCTGGCTCGGTCCACAGCTGGAAGATTACTTGGTTGACCTAGCCAAACAGGGCATTCGGAATGTTGTCAGTATTCCGGTGGGATTTGTGTCCGATCATGTAGAAGTACTCTACGATATTGACATTGAAGCACAAGCCGTAGCAGATGAGCATAATGTGCGACTTGAACGCCCCCCTTCGCTTAACAGCGATCCACTCTTTGTCCAGACACTCGCGGACCTTGTTCGGACGCAGGCTTCACGTGCCGGCTGGCTGACTGCATGAAACGTGTGGTCATCGTTGGGGGCGGCATTACGGGGCTTGCTGCTGCCTGGGCAATGCGCCAAACATCTGCTCCCCCAGAGATCGTGCTTCTGGAAAAAAGCAACCGTCTGGGAGGATGTATCTATACCGAGTATTGTGACGGTTTCCTGATGGAGCACGGACCGGATGTATTCCTGACCCGCAAACACGAGGCAGACCAACTTTGCGAAGCACTAGGGCTCCCTTTACAGAAACCAAACCAGGATCAACGTGGTGTCTACCTGCGGCGTGGAAGAGAACTGTACCGGGTTCCGGAAGGGATGAGCGGACTCGTACCGGGAAAAGTCTGGCCGCTCATCAGTTCGCCGCTACTTAGCCCCCTAGGCAAGTTACGCGTACTTGCGGAACTCGTGATACCACCAAAAACAGATGAAACCGATGAGTCTGTGGCACACTTTTTCAGTAGACGATTTGGCAAAGAGGCTTTCTCGACCCTGATCGAACCGCTTCTTGGTGGGCTGGCCGGTGGCGATGCTAACAGACTTAGCATAAAAGCCCTCATGCCACATGTTCTACGGCTGGAATCCCGATACGGTAGCCTGCTTCTTGGAATCAGCCGGGAATCAACTCAAGAGACCACTTCTTCACTCAGAAGTCTTTCGGATGGACTCTCTTCACTGGTCACTGCGCTTGCATCAGTTAATGCAGATAACATCCGGCTTGCACATGAGGTGACAGAGATCAAACAATTTGCGAACGGTTGGGAAGTGGGCATAGCTGAACAGGCGCCCCTGCAAGCTACTGACATCATTCTGGCTGTGCCAGCCTGGAGTGCTGCCAAGATCACTGGTTCGGTGAATCCAGAACTGACAAGACTGCTTCGCACCATTGCGTACAGATCGGGGACAATGGTACATTTAGCCTATCACCGAGTGAGCAGCCCCCGTGCACTGGATGCATATGGTCATTTAGTCGGACACAGCGAGACCGGCTCTGTAGCTGCGTGCACTTGGAGTTCAGTCAAGTTGACCGGACGTGCTCCCAAAGGAGACTTGCTGTTTAGAGTTTATCTGCGGGGTACTGATCTGAACGACGACGCTGTGCTTTCGCAGGCACGCACTGAAATGGCCCTGGCGCTGGGGATCACAGCCGAGCCGCTGTTCACCAGGATTCATCGTTTCCCTGCTGCATTGCCCCAATATACGCTTGGGCATGCTGGACGGATAAAGCAACTCCGAAACAAGATCGATTCCTGCGAAGGCCTGTTCCTTGCAGGCAATTATCTGGATGGCGTAGGGATCCCGGATTGTATCCGTAACGGCATGCATGCAGCACACTGCACGCTGCATCGGCATAAAAAAGACTCTTCTGGTGGTCTGGAAGGCTGATGTATTGCCCGCAAAGCCAACTGTTTGGTTTTGTGACCGAACCAAGCCAAGGTTTATCACCAGCCTCGTCGCCCCCTGCCTTCCCCCGCACGAGCGGCGTTGCATTGCCCACGCCAAATAGAGTAGATCACCCCTTGGACTATAACCCCAGATCGCGCAGATAACCGCGATTGCGCGCTGCGCTTAACCGCGGAGCACCCATACCGGGCAGCACATCCTGTTCCACAACAATCCAACCTCGATAATCAATCTCGCGGAGACTATCGATAATGCCGAGAAAATCTACACATCCCTGGCCTAATTCGCAAAAAAGACCCTTTCCGACAGCCTCGAAATAATCCCATTCCTGGAGTCGTGCTGCTTCTGCAACATTCGGTTCACAGTCCTTGAAATGGACATACCAGATACGGTCAGCATACTGAGTGAATATCTCCTGAAAGTCGACACTCCGCCCCCCAGTTCCATACACGTAATGGCCCGTATCCAGCACGAGCCCAATAAGTTGCGGATCTGTTTCCGAGAGGAAATAATCAATTTCTTCCGGTGTCTCGACGAAGCCTGCACAGTGATGATGAAACACCGTTTTCAGTCCCGTTTCTTCCTTCACCGCAGAAGCCACAAGATGTGCACCATGTATGAGTATCCCCCACTGGTCTCGTGTCATCCCTTGTTCAGGCGTGATCCGGCCGGCATGTCGCACCCGCTCGGGGTGCACAGCATTCTCGTCAGCCAACACCAGGAAGCCTGGATCGGTTGGATCGCCAGCAGCTGCCAACAACTTGGCCGTGCGCACGGATTTTTCAATACCAGCATCATGTCTATCCAAATCCGACAACCCAACCGGCACAAATGCCCCGCGCAATGATAAATCCCATCGTGCCAACAAACGCCTGAGCGCTGCCGCTTCTACGGGCATGTAGCCCCAATCTCCGAGTTCAGTGCCCGTGTAGCCTGTATCTGCAAGCTCTTGGAGCATGACTGTACAGTCCACTTGTGCCCCACCGAGACCCTTGAACTCAAGCGTTCCCCATGAGCATGGCGCGTTGGCAACTTGAATCGACAATGAATTCATACACAGATTGTGAAAGTTTTTGTTTACCGGGCCATAAAGCAGTAATATTCGCAGACCCAACCAGATATAGCATACGGCAAACTCCTTACTACATCCAGACCGAGCATTAAGCTAATACTTCCCCCCTTATTATACCTTTATTTATTCCTGCTTCTGCTACGAATAAGATCTCCTAAACCGACCAATACTTAATTTCCAAGCAAGCTCTACATAATGCACTACAGTTTCGTATACGATTCCCAATGCTTACTATTATCTTATAGCGTCAGCTTGCAGGTAACCCATGGCTAACCCAATCAAGATTGTCACCTGGAACGTGAACTCCGCACGTGCCCGGTTGACGCGAATACTTTCTTTCCTGGAGAGGCATACCCCAGATATCATCTGCCTGCAGGAAATCAAAGCCACACAGGGATCATTCCCTTTTGCCGCCATTGAAGATATCGGATACAAATCCTTTATCTGCGGACAGCCTTCGTACAACGGAGTCGCAATCCTGGCCAAAGAGACCGTCACCAACGTCCGTATGGGGCTTGATAATGAGGCCCGGGTTATTGCGGGGAGCGTACACGATTTGCGTGTGGTTAACGTTTACGTGCCAAACGGGAGACGAATAGGTATGCCTAAGCACGCCTACAAGCTTCGCTGGCTTGACGAATTGAAGCTCTTCCTGGAGACCGAACGGGAAAAACATGAGGAGTTCATACTAACGGGAGATTTCAACATTGCTTTTAACGACCTAGATGTATCCCATCCAGATAACTGGAGGGACTCTGTCCTCTGCGATCCCGCTGCACGTCAAAAACTGACCGATCTCATGGAGGAGTTCTCCCTGTCAGATATCCTGCGCCAGCATGCTCCTGGTCCTGGTGTGTACACTTGGTGGGATTATCGAACAAGAGGGTTTGAGTGGAACGACGGCGTGCGCATTGACCACATCTTTGCAACCCCCCGACTCGCTGCCCTGAGTGCGAACTCGTGGGTAGATGTCGAAGAGCGTGATCTCGAGCGTCCCTCAGATCATGCACCGGTCCTGATGCGACTCTTCCAATCAGATCAATCAGTTAGTGCGCCTCCAGCCAGTTAACGCCATCACCCAGGTTAACCTCAACCGGAACGCTAAGCTCCATGGCTTGGGTCATGCACTCCTTGACTATTGTTTTCGTCTCTGCCAATTCCTGTTCCGGTACTTCGAATACAAGCTCATCATGAACCTGTAGGATTGCTCGGGACCGCAACCCGGCGTGCCGCAGCTCCCGATCAATTGCAATTGCCGCCAACTTGATCATATCGGCCTGCGTCCCCTGTATAGGCATGTTAACAGCAATACGCTCCGCTGCAGCACGTACTGCACTGTTACGCGCTTGCAGGGCAGGCATGTACCGGCGTCGACCCATAAGTGTGGTGGCGAATCCTCGCTCTTTGGCCTTATCAACCTGTGTCAGGATAAACTGCCAAATCCCCGGAAAAGACCCGCGGTGTGCTTTCATCAGCTCCCGAGCCTCTCTATGTGTACATCTTAATCCACGTGCCAAACCAGAGGCTGAGAGCCCGTACGGTATCCCATAATTCACCGCCTTCGCCCTGTTACGCTGCTCCCGCGTGATCTCCGCCACATCCACATGATAAATGAGTGCCGCAGTTTCAGTGTGGGGATCCCGACCGGTCATGAAAAACTCTTGCAATCCCTGATCCCCGCTCATATGAGCAAGAATTCTGAGTTCAATCTGCGAGTAGTCCGCCGAAAGGATACACCACCCCTCCGGGGCTACGAACGCACTACGCAGTTCACGACCCGTGGCATCACGAACCGGGATATTTTGCAGCCCGGGATCTGACGAGGAAAGTCGGCCGGTGGCTGCCGAAGTCTGGTTAAATACCGTGTGAATACGCCCCGTCTGAGGTACGGCCATACGTACCAAATTATCCACATAGGTCCCCTTTAGCTTGGCAGCCTTGCGCCAGTCCATAATAAGTGCCGGCACCTTGTGCTCGGTTGCAAGCTCCAGGAGAACCTCTTCCCTCGTGGAAGGCTTACCGGAAGGCGTTTTTCTTTTTACCGGCAGACCCAATTTATCTTTATCAAAAAGTATCTCGCCGACCTGTTTTGAAGAAGCGATGTTGAACTTCTCCCCAGCCTCCTTATAAATCTCAGTAGCATACCGATCCAGGTCCTCCTGTATGCGTGGACTTAATTCTTCCAATACCGCTTGATCCAGCTTCACGCCAGTGGCTTCCATATCAGCTAACACATACACCAACGGAAACTCAATATCGTTCGCTACGCCGAGCAGGTCCGCCTCATTGAGTTTTGTACTCAGTTTTTCTTGCATTTCAAACGGACACGCCGCCCGTTCACAAGCCAGAATTTTGAACGCTTCCGGATCTACGTCGCGTGGATCCTTTTTCGAGCGCCCCGTGCCCAAAATGCTATCTATCCCGAGAGGTTCGTAGCTTAACTGCTGTTTCACAACAGTATTGAATCGATGATTCTGATCTGGAGCAAGCAGATAATGCGCGATCTGGGTATCGAAAATTTTGCCACAAACCGGCACCAAAAGTAATCGGAGTCGAACCAGAAGGGGTTTAAGGTCATGACCAATTTTCTCAACTTTCATGTTGGAAAAAATCGGTGCAAGAATGCGGACAACCTCAGATGGCGGCGTGCCATCTGGCAGAGGAAGCGGTATGTACACTGCACTCCTGGAAGCCCAGGAAAGCGCCAAACCTATCCAGTCAGCCCGTACCGGGGAGCCCGGTGTCATGATGCTGGCTAAACCCAGGCGCCGGGTTTCCTTCAACGACTTCTCGACGGCCTTCAATTCCTCGAACGTTCCGATTACTCTGTAATTCGCCTGGGCAGAATCGTACTGGCTGTACGAACTGTCTATTGCGACCTCCGCGGTTTCAAACAACTCTGCTCCTGCTGTAAGACGCCGGATCAAAGTGTCAAATTCGTAGCGACGGAACAGCGAGAGTGCCTCCAAATCTCTTGGGGTGCCACAGCGACAGGCCTCCCAGTCCAATTTCACATCTACATCCGTCCGGATCGTGACCAGATCCTTACTGAGCCGCACCATATCTGGATTCTCTGTTAGTCCGGTGCGCCAACGCTTGTACTTGTACTCGCTCGCTTTTGCCAGAATATTTTCCACCGTCTGGTCTAGCTGCACGAGCTTGGCAGCTCCTTTCTCACCAATCCCACGTGCGCCGGGTACATTGTCGCTACTGTCCCCCATCAGCGCCAACATGTCAATAAAATTCTTGGGAGCAATCTGGTATTTCTCACGGAATGCAGCCTCTGTCAGGCGCTGGAACCCGGCACCGCTGCGCGGCCGCAACATTTCTATACGAGGTGAAAGCAATTGCTGAAAATCCTTGTCTGGAGACACAATTACCGCGTGTGCCCCTGCCTCGTCAGCCTGACAGGCCAATGTACCGATTACGTCATCAGCCTCAAACATATCGGCCTCCAGAACCGGGAGCGAGAATGCTCGTGCCAATTCCTTGATCCGTGGCAGATTTTCCAATAATGCGTCCGGTGGATCATCGCGATTGGCCTTGTACTCGGTATAAAGATCATTCCTGAAGGTTTTGCCCGGCCCGTCAAACACTACCGCTGCATACTTGAGTCCTGCTTCCTCAATCAAGTTGATCAGCGTGGTAGTGAAGCCGTACAATGCGCTCGTGTTCTCGCCCCTCGAGTTTATTCGTGGACGACTCAGAAACGAGAAGTGCGCCCTGTACGCGAGCGCCATTGCATCCAACAGAAAAATTTTAGGTTCTTGACCACCCTGCTCCATGATTAAAAATCCGTTCAGTCGGAGTATAACAATTTTTCCAATTCTGCCAAGCCCAGCACCGTAACGCCTAGCTTCCGCGCCTTGGTCAGCTTACTTCCAGCCTTCTCCCCGGCTAAAAGATAATCTGTTTTTCTGCTAACGCTGCCTGTAACCTTTCCACCGTTGGCCTCAATCCGGGCACGTGCCTGAGAACGTGTAAGTCCTTCCAAAGTACCGGTAATCACAAAGGTTTTGCCTTGCAGCAACTGGGTATTTGTGCGCGATGACTGACGTTCGAATGACACTCCTGCGTTCTGTAACTTAACAATCAACTCCCGATTTGTATCCTCTTTGAACCAACCAAAGAGCTCTTCCGCCATAGTAGGGCCAATTCCATCCAACTCCAGGAGTGGTTTCACAGTGGTGAGTAGCTCGCCGAGCAAAGCCGCCAACTTTTCGTCATCCGTGTTCAATCGCTTCAGTGAGGCAACAACCGGATCTTTGAGATGCACGTTCGGCAAAAGAAGCGTAGAGAGCGGAGCATGCCCCTGTAATAAACTGGTCTCTGCCTCCCGATTGATGCTAAGAATTTTTTCGGCCATTGCCATCAACTCTTCGATCGAAAACCGGCTGAGCAGCAATCGTGCTGTGACTGCTCCGACACCATTTATTCCGAGCGCAGCCAAGAGCTTCTCGGGAGAACGATTGCGGGCCCGGTCTATTGATGCCAAGAGCTCCACTGCCTTCTTTTCTGCAAAACCCTCCAACTTTAAGAGCTCTTCCTTCTTGAGTGTGTACAGGTCAGCTTCATCCTTTATCAAACCCGATGTTATCAGCACGCGCACGGTACTTGAACCCAAACCTTCAATGTCCAACCCCTCCTTGGAAGCGAAAAACATAACTCTCCGCAGAATCCGTTCAGAGCATTGGGGGTTGGGACAAAAAAGATCAACGCCGTCCTTCTTCCTGATCAATAAATCACCACTGACCGGGCATTTCGTCGGCGGGACGATGGGAATCTCGTCGCCGGAACGAAGCTCTATCAGGGGACCAACTACGTAAGGAATTACGTCGCCCGATCTCTTGATTGTAATGGTGTCTCCTGTGCGAAGATCCAGCTGCTCTACCTGGTCGTAATTGTGCAGCGTAGCATTTGAGACGGTCACCCCTCCGACAAACACCGGTTTGAGATGTGCAGTGGGCGTAATGCGTCCTGTACGCCCAATCTGAGGCTCCACATGCTCGAGTACAGTAGTCGCTTCCTTCGAGGGAAACTTGAAAGCAATGGATCCACGAGGATCTTTACCAACTACACCAAGCCACTCCGCTTGAGCGTTGTCCGCGATTTTAACGACCACGCCGTCGATCTCGAAAGGAAGTGTGTCCCTGATGTCCGCCCACCAGTTGACGCGTGCCATCACTTCGTCCAACGTAGACAGCAACTGTACATCGGGGGGAATCATGAAGCCAGCTCTGTGCAACCAATCCAGACGCTCAAAGCGATCCTTGGGCACAAATTCATCCGGAAACATTACATCGTACGCATAGGCCGACAGGTCGCGTTTGGCTGTAAGTCGCGCATCCTTTTGCTTGAGCGACCCTGACGCCGTATTGCGGGCGTTTATATATGCAGGTTCCCCATTCTCTACACGCTCCCGATTCAACGCTGCAAACGCTTCTTTTGTAAAAAGCACTTCACAGCGTACTACAAGTACCTCGGGGGGCGCCGGTCCGCTCTCTACGGGAATTCGCAAGGGTACAGATCCTATAGTGCGTGCATTGGCAGTAACGAGGTCGCCAATCTCACCATTGCCTCGCGTGGCTGCCTGAGCAAGAATACCATTCTCGTAGCGCAACACCAGCGTCAGCCCATCAAATTTGGGTTCCACCACGTATGCAAACACTGCATCTGGAACCAACTTATGATTGCGTGCCTCCCAAGCCCGCAAATCCTCTCCACTAAAAGCATTGGCAAGACTGAGCACTGGACGCACATGAGGCGTTTTTGCAAAATCCGAGGCTAGATCGCTGCCAACACGCAGTGTGGGAGAATCTGGCGAGATAAGCTCTGGATGCTTCGCTTCTAGAGCAGACAGCTCTTGAAAAAGCGCGTCATACTCCGCATCCGTTATGGTAGGTCTGGCAAGTACGTAGTATTGGTGTGAATGCCGGTTAAGGTGAGTGCGTAACTCGGCAGCACGGTCTGCTATGCTGGTGCCCATATGGCTGGCCATCTACACCAAGCACTACGGTTATCTATCGCCAGGCTCCCAGAAGTCCGGCCATGGCCAGAAAAACAATCAGGTTCTGCGCCTGATTCAGTACAAAAACCCCCATATGCTTATCCTCCCAGACTACACTCTGCCAACCTAGAGGTAGCGAAAACCCCACCCAGGCTGCAAAGCCAACCGTCAAACCGCCCGTAAAAGTGCCCATATCCATGAGAGTTATAAGCATTGATAAGACGTATGCCGTGAGTACTGAGCCCACTATTGACCCTCCGTAGGATTTAGCCGGATTGAGGGTCTCTTTGATCTTTTCCTCGGTCAGGTTCATCATCCGCATCCACATCTTACCAAAGAGTGGACCATACCATACTGATCCTATGAGCATCGGGAGCAAAATCGCTGATAAGAATGCGAGCCAATTTTCGGGCATATGCATGGTTAAAATGACTGAAGTTGTGAATTAATTATACAACCCAGCCGGGCTGGGTGACCTCATGCTACGACATAAGTAGCTGACTCGTAGAATACTGTAAAATTCACTATGAATCAACTGTGCCCCAAATGGCACAAGCAGCTCCAGAAGGATCACGAATAACCGCGTAACTTTGATTGGGACCGAATGATTTTGCCGGTGAAATCAACACTCCACCCCGATCCAAACAGTGTTGAATGCTCTCTTCCAGAGATTCTACACGAAAGTAAGGGAGCCAAACCGGAGGCAACTTGGCATTAATACCCCGAGCATGACAAATTCCGGCTTGTGCTTTACCACCTGCACTCATCGCGTAGTCTTCGTACCCACCCATTGCGACAGGCTCTGGCTCCCATCCAATAACCGCGGCATAAAAATCGCGAAGAGTCTCCGCATCATCAACAGTAAGATCCACCCACAAGGGCGGATTTTCATTCTCATTCATTTTTCTGTATAGATTACTCTGAGGACGGTCAACAGCCGGATACGATGAACCAACGATGTTGTTTGTACTACGAATAGGCTACCTCCAGTTGCATTCAGGTCAAATATGGAGAGGAGCCTGCTTGGCGGCATCAGTCGTCGCAGCCTGCATCGTCATCAAACGATTGATGAAGCCATTTTGCCGTGCTGATGTTCGTTTAAAACCGACACACCCCCGTCAGATGCACAGATTGTAGCACTTCTGTGGTAATGGGAATAACTGGGGATATTGTGGGGAATAATGGGGTAATTATTGTTTGCAATTTGTTGGCTTAATATGCATATATCTCGGTATTCTTGCATTAAATTCGATTGCTGCTTTTGTCATCCAATTACATGCGAACTGCTACTCAATCTCGCACCCGATCGGGGCGAAAAAACGACCATGCCCCCCCCTCCAGGGCTGCTACTGCACTCGAAACGCTAACCCTTGAACACGTACTCTACGAAATAGAACTGACTGAGAGTGCTGACTGGGCGCTTGCACAGCGGCGCGGCCATTCCTGGTATGATCCAGACGGGGTGGCTTTGGCGGAAGCCCCACAAATCAGGGCAATCCGAATACCCGCACGACGCCATTGACGGGGAACCACTCCGGCGTACAAAGTTTCATGCCCCGATGCACATAATAAATACCCTTTGGCGGATTTTTCTTGCGACAGCTGGGCTACTCTTGCTCGGGAGCCTTCTATGGCAGTCAGATCAGTTCCATCGCATTCTTGTTCGAACACCGTGGGCCCGAGAACTGGCAGAATTCGTTGCCGAAACCGTTGTGGACTCCCACCGCCAAAACCTGGGAATGCTTGGACTCGTTCATGACAACCGCTGGGATCCACTCCCTGAAGATGCCCTGACTGATAGTCTCTGGTATGGATCACTGGAGTCACAGGTATCCTATAGTCAGATCGGCTCGGGGGTACAGATTGGCTCGGTACCGATCCGGCACGAACGTGGTACAGATTTCTCGCTCGTTGTGGCAAAGGTGGATCTGACCAGGACTGATGTACGGGTTCTCACGAACGACTCGCTTGCTATACAGCGAGATTTTGTCGAAGTCATGGCTAAGGATACCGGCGCCATAGCCGCCATCAATGCCGGGTTTTTTGATGAGAATGGTGCACGAGGCCTGGTGCTGCAAAATGGAAAAGAACTGCGCGCGTCCAACCATGCACATGGATACCTGCTCTTGTGGGATGAAGGAGCCTATATCGGTCCAACACGCACCATTGAAGCGAAATACGCGATACAATCTTTTCCCCTGCTATTGGCGAACGGTCAGTTGGCAACTGATGACGCAAAAAACGTGAGAAACGTCGCTCGACGCTCAGCTGCTGCACTCACATCAAATGGTGACCTCCTTTTGGTCGCAACCGATGCTGAATTGGTTGGCCTCACTATCCCGCAACTGATCGCGCTCCTGCGTGGCCTCGGAGCTAGAGACGCTATCGCGCTTGATGGCGGGGGCTCCTCACAACTGTATGTTCGGAACACAGACTACAGAGTTCGGGAATGGGATCCCGTCCCGGTAGCCTTGGGAGTTTTTCCGCGATCACGCACTCGATAAACAAACTTCAACCCCGACCATACCTCGTCAACCGCACATATCTTAACATCCACCAGCCCCATCAATAACCCGATCCTCTGAACTACGCCCATAGACAAGTCTGTACGCACCCCTGATATCTTCTTAGGCCAAGAAATCCACAGCATACCGGAAGAGGCCAACGTTGGTATCGCAGTCTCAAGTAGCATCAACAAATGTCCCTGACGATCACAAAACAGATGTACGAAGTCCGCTTCGCTGATCGCCTCTGCCTTCGGGATCACAGGTGCGTCAGCAATCAGTTCATGATAATGCGATGGCGCATTGACTGTATACGCGCGCATGCCTGCCTTCAGACCTAATTTCGTAGCCAGCGTCCTGTGTGCCATTGGACCTGTGTGATTCACTCGTAACAAATATATGCCCTATTGTTTACCATAAAAACACCAACTTCCTTCCTTATACTTATGCCGCGTTTCATTACTGTTGCCGTTCTAGTACTTGCCGGATGCACGCAGGTGGATCCACCAAACATCATATACATTCTCGCTGACGATCTGGGCTATGGGGAACTTGGCAGCTATGGACAAACTCTGATCCGAACACCGAACCTAGACCGGTTAGCTGCCGAGGGTATGCGATTTACACAACACTATAGCGGCAGCCCTGTGTGTGCGCCAAGCCGATGCACACTTCTCACCGGCCTGCATACCGGTCACTGCCAGATACGCGATAACTATGAATTGGGAGGTTTTGCTGACAGTACCGAGCGTGGACAGCTGCCGCTGGAGGAGGACACTTACACGCTTGGGCGTATGATGCAGGACGCTGGGTACACTACCGCAGTTATCGGCAAATGGGGCTTGGGGGGCCCTAACTCTATCGGTGTGCCCAATCAACAGGGATTCGATTATTTCTATGGCTACCTAGACCAAAAACAGGCCCATAACCATTATCCCTCCCACCTGTGGCGCAATGCGGAATGGGATACACTTGCTAACGGCTACTTCCATCCACATCAACGATTCGAGGGTGCAGACCCGCATGACCCAGCCGCCTATGACCGCTACAAAGGCCCCGATTATGCTCCAGATCTTATGGCATATGAAGCTGAGGCGTTCATCCGGGAAAATGCAGAGGGACCGTTCTTTCTCTATCTGGCACACACCGTGCCTCATCTAGCCCTCCAGGTACCAGATGAAGAACTGGAGGCGTACGAAAACGTGCTGTCCGAGTCGCCCTACGACGGGACCAGAGGGTACCTGCCACACATCCGCCCCCAATCGGCCTATGCTGCCATGATTACACGAATGGATGCGCATGTCGGGCAGATCATGGAGGTGCTCCACGAACTCGGCATTGATGATGAAACATTGATCATGTTTTCCAGCGACAACGGTCCCACGTATGTGGGAGGCGTGGATACAGAGCAGTTTCAAAGCTCAGGTAACCTGAGAGGTGGAAAAGGGGAGGTCTACGAAGGTGGTATTCGCGTGCCCATGATTGCCACCTGGCCCGATGTCATTGTCCCTGGATCAGTGACTGATCACATATCCGCATTCTGGGACGTGATGCCTACACTTGCTAATGTCGCGAAGATAGAACTGATAGCCGAAATAGATGGGGTATCCTTCCTGCCCGTGCTTCTGGGAGAGCAGCCTCCGACACCAAGCGAAATGTACTGGGAGTATCACGGGCGAAACTGGGGCGGAGCACAAGCCGCCAGAATTGGCCCCTGGAAAGGCGTTCGTTTGGGTGGTAGGGACAGTGTTTCCGCCCCTGTAAGGATCTACAATCTTATAAATGATCCTGCGGAAACGACCGACCTCGCAGATACCCACCCCGAGATTGCCTCAGAGTTGCTCGCACTTATGCAGTCGCGCAGCGACTCCAAAATTGCCCGATGGCATTTCGCTGAATAGCCGCGTATCTATACGGTGTGCACATGCCTGTGGAAATCCCTGACGGTGGGGATGTGAATGGCTTTCCCCGACAAATCAGGCCAGGGAAATTTCTAGAATCCACAGATTGAGCATCTTTGGATATCAATGTTTGGAGTGGTCTCATTCATGCCCGGTGCTCATCGCTCTCCCCGGTAGTATATCGGGCCCCTTATGCTGGATTGTGTTCGTATCCTGTCGTATTATTGAGCCCATCTAATACGGAAACAATATAGATCAATGGTCCCGCTTCTCTCGCTCTGGCTTCCGATTCTTGTCTCTGCAGCATTGGTATATGTTGCCGCCTTCGTACTGAACGCGGTCATTCCGCTGCATTCGAAGGACTTTGTAAAACTCCCGAATGAGGATGCTATCATGGATGCTGTACGCGCACAGGAAGTGCAAAGAGGACAATACATGTTTCCAGGTGTAGAGAGCCGCGAGGAATGGAATTCTCCAGAGTGGGCCGAGAAGGCCAACCGCGGCCCCGTCGGGATTCTTTTTATTTTACCCCCCGGTACAGGTATGTCTAAGCAGCTCATTTTCCAGGCAATATTTACGCTTGCAATCTCCGTAATGGCAGGCTACATGGGCACCGCCAGCCTCGGACTTGGAACCTCGTATCTGGAAGTATTCCAGGTAGTTGGTACGGCTGCTTTTCTGGGCCATTCGTTTGGACATTTCACACATGCCATCTGGTACGGGTTCAGCTGGAAGGTGACATGGGTTCGTGTATTCGAGGGCCTGCTTTACGGTGCGCTGACTGCCGGCGTGTTTGGTTGGCTTTGGCCCCAGTAGCACGTACGCTACAGAGAACCCGTGAAGATGATGTATTGGGATCCCATTTCGGGATTCCTGAAAGCCCTGCGGGGCTCCCAGTCTTCATTCATTTTCGGAGCTAAGCCTTTAAGGTCCGGTTCTTCGTGATCTGTGTGCCTTCCCTGGTTGTGCACCTCAATCCAGATGACTATGGAGACGTCCCACATGCTCTTTGTCGGTCCACTGGATCACGAACATTAACCTGAACGCGAAAGATCGCGGTACGCTGACCATTGAGGTATTTTGGAATCAGGTTTGAGCTGCTGGTCTGACCGTATTGGGGGAATGATATCGATGTGGCGTATACCGCCAAACGCTCAACCAGCAAGCGGGTCTGCGTCCCCTTGCCTGAGCCTTCAATCGCCAATAACATGCTCACATGCTGCGCCGATAACGACCACCCACGCGAAATAGTGCCTCAGTGATCTGCCCCAATGAACACCACCGCACGGTGTCCATAAGTTCTGCAAACAAATTGCCTCCATTGTGGGCCGTGTTCATGAGCTTATCCAAGGCAGCCTCTGATCGATGTCGATTACGCAGCCGAAATGCCTTGAGACCAGCAATCTGATGCTGCTTTTCGTCATCCGAGGATCGCATTAATGATTTTCCAACTTGGACGGGCTGGGTGCGCGGCAGGAAAGTATTGACCCCAATCATTGGCAGTGCACCAGATTGCTTCTGGCGCTCATAGTGTAGCGACTCCTCTTGAATCTTGCTACGCTGATACATTAGCTCCATGGCTCCTAGCACACCTCCCCGCGCATTTATCCGCTCAAATTCAAGCAGAACTGCCTCCTCCACTAAATCAGTCAGTTCGTCAATTATAAAGGATCCTTGCAGCGGATTCTCATTTTGGGCCAGACCGAATTCCTCGTTAACGATACGCTGGATCGCAATTGCACCGCGGACGCTCTCTTCTGTCGGTGTCGTTAATGCTTCGTCATAGGCATTCGTGTGCAGACTATTGCAGTTGTCATATATCGCAAGTAGTGCTTGTAAAGTTGTCCGAATGTCATTGAAACTGATTTCTTGAGCGTGGAGGCTGCGGCCGGATGTCTGAACATGATACTTCAGTTTTTGACTTCGCTCATTTGCCCCGTATCGCTGCCGCATGGCTACAGCCCAGATGCGCCGTGCTACGCGACCAATGACTGCGTACTCAGCATCCATCCCGTTTGAAAAAAAGAAGGACAAATTGGGCGCGAAGTCATCAATATGTAGCCCGCGGCTCAAGTAGTACTCCACATAGGTAAATCCATTCGCCAGCGTGAAAGCAAGCTGCGTAATTGGATTGGCTCCGGCCTCTGCAATATGGTACCCGGAAATAGACACCGAATAAAAATTACGGACCTGTTCCTGCGTAAAAAATTCCTGGATGTCGCCCATCATGCGCAGTGCTAGCTCCGTAGAGAAAATGCACGTATTCTGGGCTTGGTCTTCCTTGAGGATGTCCGCTTGCACAGTGCCCCGAACAGTCTGTAGCGCCTTGCGACAGATACGCTCGAACTCCGTGTCCTCCAACACGCCCCACTTGACGAGCTCCTTGGAGGAGGTGCCCAAAAGGCCGAGACCACTACCGTCATGCCCCGTAGGAAAATTCGTCTCACATCCCTCAGACCCAAAGGGGATGTACTCAGGCCGGTTTGATCCCAGTTGGCTGTAAATAACCCTCAGGGCCTTCTCCCAGCGCCCCGAATCACGAAGAAACAACTCGGTCGCCTGATCAATTGCAGTATTGAAAAACAGGGCCAAGACCACAGGCGCCGGTCCATTAATGGTCATAGATACACTGGTCTCCGAATCGCAAAGATTAAATCCGCTGTAGAGCTTCTTCATGTCATCCAGCGTCGCCACTGACACTCCCGCATTTCCCACTTTACCATAAATATCAGGCCGCTTGTGGGGATCAAATCCGTAAAGTGTCACGGAGTCAAAAGCCGTTGAAAGCCGGTGGGCGGACATACCTTGGCTCACTACATGGAACCTGCGATTGGTCCGCTCTGGACATCCCTCTCCCGCGAACATCCGTGTCGGTGCTTCATACCTTCGTTTGAAAGGATACACGCCGGCCGTAAACGGGAAATAGCCAGGCAGATTCTCTTTCAGGGCAAAATTCAGCCGTGCACCTTGGTCGGCCACCGCGGGTAAGGCTATACGTGGTATCTTGGTATTAGCCAAAGACCGGACAAATAGCGGAACGCGGATATCGCGATCACGCACCGTGTAGGTATACGTTTCCTTCCGATACTTATCGGCCCATACATCCCAATTGGTCAGGATATTCCTGCACCGACTATCCAAGCGACCCCACCAATGGGCCTCCATCGTGCTAAGGCGCGTGCATAATTCTTCGGCATCAGTGGGATTCCAAGCCTCCACCTGATCTTTCGTCCCTCGCACCTGCCCCCATTTGCGGGCACAAGTGACTTGGCTGCGCACCCAATCATGGTAATCTCGAATCGAGTCACAGACCTCACCCAAATAGCGTTGCCGCCGGGCCGGTATAATTGTTTCGCTATTGGGAGACGCCGGATGCCCTTCCATAGACGTAGTGTATTGAAAATTGCATTTCTCACGCAGCATGGCAACCAAATCCATATACAAAGCCGTGACACCCGGATCATTAAAGCTAGAGGCCGTGGTGGGATAAACCGGCATGGTGTCTGGAGACTGATCAAATGCCATCCGATTGCGCTGGACTTGTTTGCGGACATCACGCAGGGCATCCATGCTACCTCTGTGATCATACTTGTTGAGCACGACAAAGTCGGCCACATCCAGCATACCAATTTTTTCTAGCTGTGTCGCCGCACCATAATCAGAGGTCATAACATACAGCGTAATATCCGCTAAATCGGCAATTTCGGTGTCACTTTGCCCAACACCAGCCGTTTCTACTATGACTAAATCGAATTTAGCTTTGGAGCAGGCCATTATGCTTCCCGAAAGTGCCTCGCTGGTAGCGCGATGCTCCCGCCTTGTGGCTAGGCTACGCAAGAAAGCTCGCCCCTTGGCTTTTGGACCATAGAGAGCATTCATCCGAATCCTATCGCCCAGCAGTGCGCCCCCGGAACGCCATTGTGTAGGATCCACGGACAAAATCGCCACGCTTACCCCAGTTATGTCTTCAAGCAGACGAAGAACAAGCTCATCGGCGAGCGTGGACTTGCCGGCACCGCCTGTTCCCGTAATCCCGACAACCACTGCGCGATCCGGGCATTCTATTTCATTTGAAGACTGCAATTCTGCATGGGTAAGTTGGCGGGCCAACTTATCAAATGGGAGTTTACCCACCGGTTTGGAAGTGACCGGAAAATCGCAGGACTTGAGCATAATATTGATCATGTCCTGAAGCCCAAGCCGCATCCCATCCCGAGATGTGAAAACGCGAGTCACGCCCATAGCATGCAACTGCTCGACCTCGTCCGGGGCAATCACACCACCTCCACCCCCGAAGACTTTTATGTGCGCCGCTCCGCGCACATCCAGTTTCGTAAGCAGATAGTCGAAGTATTCCAGATGGCCACCCTGATATGAAGATACTGCAATCCCCTGCACATCCTCTTGCAAAGCTGTTTCCAAGACTTCTTGCACAGACCGATTATGCCCAAGATGAATCACCTCTGCTCCGGAAGCCTGCAGTACGCGCCGAACGATGTTAATGGCGGCATCGTGCCCGTCAAATAGACTCGCTGCCGTAACAATCCGAATAGAATTAGACGCTCGGTACGGTGTTACTTGCTCTGGACGCTCCATTGACTGCCGCAATTAAGAATACAGCGAAGAAGCCCGCTCAGTCTGTTAACCCTGGATTGGGGACCATGTTCGAATGGATCCAAGCCCAATGAATATTTCAAACACGATCAATACGTCACAACTGGCAAAAGAAAATTGTCACATCCACACCCGCAACCACTACTATTTCGCCGCACTGATAAACTGTCTGCATGCTTTGTCGTTAGGCTACAAAGGGCACTTTTCCCATTAACACAACAGGGGGTCGTCCAAATTGGATCACCCCAGGAACCCACGAACCGCCGCATTTGCAATCTCCAGTCTTAGATCATGGATAAGCACGCCGGGGGTAGCTGAACCAGGTCATTGAAGAGTTCGGAGTGGGTCCGAGTACGAACGAAGTTGACGGATCCGCTCAGCTTTGGCGAATCATCAACATGGTAGATCAGAAGGAAATTCCCGCTATTATGGCATTCGCGGTGATTTGCCAATGTGCCCTCAGCGCATGGCCCCTCCGTCCGGGACCGAACGAGGCCTCATGGGACAGCGACCTTGCGCATCTTCAAAGTAGATTTCAAAATCTGCGGAGCCCAACATCTGCTGCACGACAGGGTTATGGGTGCTCACGTATATTATCCCCTTTTTTATCCAGTCCGAGGCCGTGTAGACTTTGTCCCACGAAAGTTTTTGGGAACTCTTCGATATCCTCGAAGCCTAGTTCAATATCACGCCCGTCGTGTGGAATGGACGCGGTCTTGAACAGGTAATCCCACAGACTGAGGCTGATACCGTAATTAATTCCGTAAGGGTGTCCCTCCGGCCAACGCTTGGCATGATGCCAGATGTGCATCTGCGGGCTGTTGATCACGTAACGCAACGGCCCCAGCGGTACCCAGATATTGCTGTGGTTCGCGTGTCCAATAACTAGAGTGATCAGGTAAACAATGAAGAACTCTTCAATTCCAAAACCGATCATAGCCAGTGGAATGTACTGCAATCCATTGTAGACCACATTTTCCATCCAGTGAAACCGGAGATGTGCGGCAAAACCCATCTCCTCGACGGAATGATGCACCTTGTGAAACTCCCACAATGCCGGGATCCGATGCAGTAACCGATGAACATTCCAATGAACGAAGTCCCGGATTATAAACAAGACAAGCAGCTGAGCCCACACCGGGAGATTCCCCACTTGAATGGCCACCAGATTGGTGATCCCTATACTGGCCAGCGCATCATTGAAAATATTCACTAACACCATACTCGCCGCATTAAAAATGAATAGCGAGAACAGGAAGTAGTTAAAGAACATGTAAAAGAGATCAAGCCAGAAATCGTGCCTGAATTTCTTTTGCTCCTTCCGCCATGGTGCAAACAATTCTAGCACAAAGAAAAAGGCACTCACCCCAACAAGCCAATAGAAGTAGTTCTGCCAGTGAGGCGTCGTGATTTCCCCCCAGAGGTAGGAGGCGTAGCCCTCATAGGCATTCAGAAATATTTCCCAGTATTTCTCCATGTTCAGTTAACCCGTACGTGCATACCCTTCCATACGTGCCAGCACAAAGGTCTCAAAATATGTACGCATGGCCTGATACTCCGGTAAGATCAAATCCCGATCCTGTTCCCAAATCCGTCCAACCGCCTCCTGAGCCTGCTCCAGAATCGGCACATCCTCCGAGATGTCCGCGATCCTGAGCTCTGGCATACCACTCTGGCGTGTTCCAAAAAAATCTCCTGCCCCCCGCAACTTCAGATCGGCCTCGCTGATCTCAAATCCATCAGTGGTACGCAAAATCACGTTCAACCGCTCCCTCGCTTCAATGGACTGCCGCCAATCAGCCATAAGAATGCAATAGCTCTGATGTTTCCCGCGCCCCACGCGTCCCCGTAACTGGTGCAACTGGCTCAACCCAAACCGCTCGGCATGTTCAATTACCATCACTGTTGCGTTTGGTGTATCAACGCCAACCTCAATGACTGTGGTTGCGACAAGAACTTGGGTCTCGCCCGACTTAAACTGCGCCATTGCAGCTTCCTTGTCTCGAGACTTCATCTTGCCATGCACAAGTCCAACCGCATACTTCTCACACAACTGTTGCCATGCAAGGAAACCTGCTTCCGCATTCTTGAGGTCACTGCTCTCGCTCTCCTCCACTTGCGGGTAAACAATATATGCTTGACGCCCTTCACTCAATTGCTGCAGGACCAGTTTCTCCATTTCGGAGCGATACTTGTCTCGAAACAGCTTTGTGACGACGCGCTTGCGTCCCTTGGGAAGCTCCCGTATGGTGGTAATTCCCAAATCTCCATAAACGGTCAGCGCAAGAGAGCGTGGGATTGGTGTCGCAGTCATCAAGAGCATGTGCGGGTTATTGCCTTTCGCAAAAAGTGTGGCCCGCTGCTCAACACCGAAGCGATGCTGCTCATCAATCACCGCAAGTGCCAGATTCTTGAACTTCACCTGTTCCTGAAATACTGCATGTGTGCCTACAACGATATCTACCGAGCCACTGGCAATTTCTACCAGAATTTGCTCACGCAAACGCTTGCGCTGCCCCCCCACCAGCAAACACACACGAATGCCGATCGGCTCAAGGTACCTTTGAAGGCTGGTATACTGCTGTTCCGCCAGAACTTCTGTTGGTGCCATGAAAGCACCCTGGAATTTGCTATCAACTACCAGAATCAACGCTGCAACAGCAACAACCGTCTTACCGCAACCAACATCGCCCTGCAGCATGCGGTACATGGGGTGCCCACTCAGCATATCCCGTTTAATATCACCCAGGGCTTTTTTCTGATCGTGGGTTAATTCAAATGGCAATACATCATTGATAAACTGCGAACAGCGCGAACCCTGAACCTCCAGACGAATGCCCTGTCGTTTGGCACGCATCTTCTTGATCTGCCGGAGCATGAGCTGGAGAAAGAATAACTCCTCAAATTTTAGTCGCTGCTTAGCTTTATGAAGTTCATCATGGCTTTTCGGGAAGTGGATTGCACGCAGGGCTACGCGACCATCCAATAAGTCATACTCCTCCTGAACCCACTCCGGAAGGACATGCGGGAACTCCAGCCCGCGTGTTTTAATGAGTCGATAAATTATATGCCGAAATGTCCTGCTGCTCAATCCTACCGCCTGTAACCGCGCGCTGCCAGGATAAAGCGCCGTAATCCGAGCTGTTGAGAGCCGCGGCCCCCCTTCATCCAGTCTGTCGAAATCCGGATGCACCATTGTCCATCTTCCACCATACTTTGAAGACACATCCCCTGTGAATGCAATACGATAGCCCTCCACAAAAAATCGACCTAGCCATCTAAATCCTTTGAACCACACCAGTTTTAAACGCCCGCCCCGATCGTCACGGACATCTACTTCAAACCGTTCACGGTGACGACCAGAAATCACCTTGGTACTAACCACGGTCCCTATAATCGTTACGGTCTCTCCCTCTGTTTTCAGATCTACCACCCGAGACACATTAGTGTGATCCAGATGACGTCGCGGATAGAAATGCAGGAGATCACGACAGGTTTTGATGCCAACTTGGGCCAATGCGTCTGCGCGCGCTGGTCCTACCCCCTTGAGATATTTGATTCCCTCAGCAAATACGTACCGTGCCATAGCAGCCCGCTGCCGTGCATTGTTTAGAATACTTGCCTAGTACAATTGCCGAATCTGATTATTCCAACTGATCTGAAAATATTCATGCTTTGTGAAACCGTAACCGTTCCAGAATCTCATATTGACTGACCACATTTTATGTCTGAGATTTGTATCGGGCTAGTGGACACGAAGCTTTAACAGTGCACTCTAAAGGTTTTTGAGTTGGATAATTTGGACCTTGAGCAAAATCGCCTTCTACAGATGTCACTTTCCATCCATCTTCACGCTCCCCTAATGACATACCTATCCAGACGGCAGCATTAGTAATTTGTCTGTGTAAATAGCAATAAGCTACTACACCGATCGAGTGCAATCGTTCGATCACGGCTACTAGGAACCCACGACACAATCCATATTCAATTCGAAGTGTAGGCACCCCTTGTAGAACCAGTTTATGTCTGGCTCAACGCCTTCAATTGAACCTGCGAGACCTACGATTTGAATCTAGACCGCCTGTGTCGGCATCGGAAAGATCAAGACCAATACCGAACGTCGCCTGATAGCCTTCATCATTAGGAGTAAGGTCAAGCATCAGGTTGTCGCCGGTGCGCCGAAAAATTCCATCGTTGGTATTCCGTGTAGGGCGCACTCCACGAGCTGAATATGGCGCTTCGGCATACACCTGATCAGACAGTACATCCTCGAAATATAGCTGAGAAGTGAACTCATATGCGCTGCCCTGACTGACCTCGGTGCGTATCTTGAAATGGATATGCACTGCCCGCCCCCGATACCATCCTGGATAAATCGTCATGAATCTGGCCATTCCAGACGCATCGGTCAACTGATAACCACGCAGGAATTTCTCTTCGCGCAGATCTCTACCTGCACTCCGATCCTGAAATGCCGAGTAGCGTCCCACTGCATCACACTGCCAAATATCTACCCTGGCACCGGACAGTGGAACGCACTCTTCATTGCCAACCTGGGACACCTGGAAGGTCAACTCCAATGGCAAACCCGGCAGGAAGACTCCTGTAGACGGTTCAGTCCGAATATCAGACCGTTCAAGCTCCAGATCTGCAAAAAAGGGACCCTCTGTCTGCTCAGGACGAACAATACACGGGGGCAGCGCCGTCTTCCCCACTACGGAAACCGGTCGCCTGACAGCATCGCTCCCCGAACTTACTAGGAAAGCAGCTCCAAAGATCTGAATGATTTCCCTTCGACTAAGTATCCGACCAACCTGCCTATCGTCTGAATCCATGATTTCTCACTCTTGTACAAATGGTTGAGAGTTATATGCATGTCCATGCATCAAAAGTGAGACGCAATTTGTCACCCTTTTATTCCGGCTCATACCTCACCCCATCAGTTTTATCTGCGCCAAGATGACCTGATATTCACGACAATTCCGGTAGAACCTTTCGATTTATATTGCGCAAAGCTTGTGTAAGATATAATAGCACAGCAGACGGTAAAAGCGGGGGAGGCGAACTCGGGTCGAGGAACCCCAAACCCCTAACCTTGTCAATGATCCTTCACACGGCATCTCATTGTGATGGCAGATTCTCATCATTCCGCTGTTTTTCCTGCCTCTGAGTATTACCCCGACCGTGGACCTGCCAAATACTTTCACGGGCGAAGGAAGGTGTTGAATGACTTCAGCAACCTTCTCCAATATGCGTCAAACAAGTCCTGGGGAACAACCTTTCTGGTTCAGGGGGCTCTTGGTGTGGGGAAAAGTGCCCTGCTTTATGAATGCGGGAAACATGCAAGAGCTCAAGAATGGCAGGTCGTGAAGGTTGGAGTGGAATCCCTTTGGAAGCCATATAAACTACTTGACTCCCTAGGCCTGACGGACAAGTACAAGCTCTCCGAAAGATCCATGCAGTTCGGGCTGAAGAATCTTTTTAGGAGGGGATATAAAAGCACCCGACCTGAGCCTACGGTTGAGAGTATCCCCATGGACGGGCAACAACCGTTGTTGCTAATCTTGGATGAAGCTCAGGCGCTGGGGGATAAGGATATTCCACCATCTCAGCACAAGGCGACTGCAATCCATGTACTTGAATTTATCCATAATGGTGAGTTGGGCAGGCCGATCATCCTTCTTACAGCAGGACTTGGTGGGGCTAAGAGGGGTTTTGGTGAGTTGAAAATTCCGAGGTTTGCAGCAAACTGTTTTGTGGAATTAGGCGCGCTGGACAAGGGATCTGAGTGTGCGGTCATCCGGGATTGGATCAAGAAGGAGGGTGGAGCCAAAGGAGGTCCGGCGGCGTGGATTGATGCGATCGCACAGGAAACGCATGGATGGCCCCAACATATCCAATCTTATGCTAACCTCGCTGCAGATCAACTGAAGGCATATGGCAGAATCATGGAATCTGACCAATTAAATGCCGTACTGGAAGCTGGCCGAGAAAGTCGCAAGGAGTATTACAAAGAACGAGTAGACGGTTTTTTTGGAGATGAGATTCAGTGCCTGATGAATTCTATTCCAGACAATCCGTCGGGACCTCCTGCTTCTCGCATAGATATTATGTCTTCGCTGACAAAAAAATATGGCGACCGTGAAGCGAAAGACCTGTTTGATCGCTTTATTAGGAAGGGGATACTGGAGAAAAGCGGAGCGGGACTTGTCGTCCCCATCCCCTCGATGCATGCCTGGATGAAGGACGAATATTCCCGAGAGAAAATCGAGTTCCCCCGCGAGCAGCAGATAAGTCGGGGGTTGCACGAGCGGAGTTCTGGGTTGGAACGTTGACGCACATGCGCCTCGAACCCAGTCAGTTGGCACTAAATCCCGCCGAAAATAGTTCCGATAACTGCAATTTCACGCCCGCGGAGTTCCAAGAGTGGTTCGAGCAATCGCTGCGCGCGGCGGGCGTGTAAGGACGTACAGGGCGCATAGAGCGCCGTGGGACACGTCAGGGAGCACGTGGGAACGCGTCTCTCGTGGCCTTGAGCGGGCTAGGATGCGATCACACGCAATTCAGGCAAAATTAGAGGGACCATCTATTAAGCAAACACACCCAACTCTGCCCCATTCCAATACCCCCCGCCTGTTCAGGTTGCGCGCGGGGTTACGGACATCAAAATCTGGCTGTTCGTCTCCATCCCCCTTAATCTATGGGTATATCAATGTACACCATCTCCGGGGCCACGGCCATCTTCTGGGATACATTCTCCGAACCTGGATGCATGGGTCCGCCATTATCTCTCTCGTCTGGAAAAGGACGGGTGTGTACAGGTTTTCCTTCTACCAGGGCGTGTAGCCGGGCCTGCTTGCCCTATATTCGTCCGATGGAAACCAAACCAAACTATTATTGCCATGAAGATATATTTCGCCCAAGTCCTGACAGTTATGTTCGGGAACTCTGTTGCTAGGGCCCGCGGTCGATCGCGGCCGTAATCGGGGCGGGCGACAGGGATTTACGCATAGGGCTGTCAACTCCGATGCCGGAGCTTGTTACGGCGCATGAACAGGCACCTGCATACCTCGTTGCTCCGATAGGGCACGACGATTGTCCAGCATCGAACTGTCCGAATGCGGAGAATATTGGAGTGGAGTATAAATGTGACTATATATGTGCGCCAGTTTGGCCCGGGGAACCATTGCTCCAAATCTCGGGGCCGTGGAAATACTTCATATGTTGTCCAGATTGCAACTTCGTCCAGCACAGCACGGAGCTAGAGATTGACGAAAGAACGGTTGCGGGCTGTTATTGCCAGGCACACGCATCGCAAGTTGCCCCCGCAAGAAGCAGCACTGGGACGGCGTTCCCTATGGGTTATAATTTAGTTCTGGAAACTATTGACATTTAAACTAGGCAGCCCTACACTGTCACTTTGCTAGTTCCATAACAAAACTAGACCATGAAACATTTTAAACGCTGGGCACTCCATTCAGTATTAGCATTGCTGGTTGCAGTAACCTTGGGAGGAGCTACGCTAGAGGATTCTTCGAATGCTGTCTAGGAAGAGGCTCCTACACAGTGCTCCTACTGTATCATCTATGATCGGGAGACCGGCGAAACGATCCAGTATGGTTCGAAGACTCCTTAGGGACCTTGACCATGGAGGGCTGTGCATGCTATTGCGAGTGACAGAATTCTCAGACTGTGGAGCGCTACTACTGCCTTCCCGTCTCCCCTCCCATTCAATAAGCAGCGCCCGGATTTTCGGGTGCTGTCTTATTTGCTTGTTTCTGGGGTCAGCCGCTATTGCGCAGGATGAAGGGCTGCGGTACCTGACCGATGTCGGTACTCCACCGATATCTGCGGTCATCAGCTACACCCCGATTGGCGATGGTACTGCCATCGTTGTAGACAATGCGGACAATATCTTCCAGGTGATATCCGATCAGCGGACGACTATGATTGCCCAAGGTGGGGCAGGGCCCTGCGAACTTCAGGAGGTGACGTCCTACACTGTCGGCAGCGATACTCTGTACGTATTTGATGCTCAACAGAGTCGGATTACAGGGTACCACATTAGCAGTGGAGACTGCACAGCGGAAATCGGTCTTCCAGAGCTCGCGCGATTTTCGAGTATCGGAAGGGTTGGTGGATCGTTCTATCTGGCCATGACCAGGTATACCAGTGTGTCTCCTTCTGATGAGACCCTGCTGTATCGTCTCAGTGCTTCTGGGACGCTTGAGCCTTTGGGTCTGACTTTGGCTGATCTCAAGGCTGATCTGCTGATTACGTCTGGGAGAGTGGGTCGAAGAATTTCGCGGATCAAGGAAAAAGATGGAGTGCTTTACTTTCTCTTGCCGCTATCGCATAGGGTCTGGCGATACGACACGCGAACTGACCAGGTGTCATCCATCATTCTACGTAATGAGTCCCCGGATATTTCCGAATACTCTAATACCACAGATCTGGAGGCTATTGGGCGAGTTCTCATAGGGTTAGAGAGGGAATTGGATTTGTTTCTGATGGACGATCATATAGTCGTAATGTCTAACTTCCAACACCAGTTTCAGTTGGGGGTCTATTCCTATTCGGGAGACTTGGTTGTCAAGGACGTTTCGCGCCCCGTTGATTTTGCTGAGCGTGGCAGCTTGTACTCCCTCAAGGAGACTGACTCAGAATCAACACCTTATAGTATTCAGGCCGTGGCCTTGCCCCAGCCACGTTGAGGGCGTTCAGCCATAAAATCGTTTCGGGGGGCGCTTTGAGGCGGAGTGGCAGTTGGCCTAGCCTGAATTTCCAACCACGTTTTTTGCGGTCGGGTTCGGTATCCAGGCCTATGAGGATTTAGACATATTCAATGATGAGGTTTCGATCCTGCATCCAGGAGATTGGGCCTTGGGCTCCGACATACCCAGCTGCACGAAGTTCTGTGTTATGTGCTCGTCGAGTGAGTCGTACGACGATTTGGTCATTTTGGGTGATGATCGTGGCGGGCGCATTGACGAATTTGTTAAAGATGGTTCGGCTTTTGGCCGTCTGATAGCGGGGGCCCAGTCGCTGTGC
>Ga0209544_1000587_pt1 | contig 48106 bp, 48 predicted proteins | sample MesohylPK_FD_187297 | JGI IMG/M metagenome (GOLD analysis project Ga0209544, IMG submission 187297) | Host-associated microbial community of the marine sponge Aplysina aerophoba from Gulf of Piran - sponge mesohyl, lysed by proteinase K... | ecosystem: Host-associated > Porifera > Sponge >... | reverse complement strand
CGTCGACCTGCAGGTCGACGACCGCGCGGTACTCCTCGCGGGCCTGGCGCCGCGCGATACGATTCGGCACCTGGACCCGCCCCCTGCTGCGCTCGTACTTCGCCGCCCACGTCGAGAGTTTCTTCGCGTCGTTCTTCCGCCCGCAGGCCTTCCCGGTCTCCGGGTCCACGCGACAGACCGCCACGTGCACGTGCGGATGCGCGGTGTCGGTGTGCTCGACGACGAGGGCCTGGCACGCGTCCATGCCGACCGACTTGAGGGCCTCTTCCGTCGCCCGGCGCATCTCGACGCGGTCGGGGGTGCGGCTCGTCCGGAGACCACGACGGCGACAGATGGCAGAACGGCGCCTTCAGCCTCCGGCCGCGGCTCGATGTGCCGGCCAGGCGCTTGATGGCCTCGGCGTCTGCCGCCGTCCGCGCCATGATCAGGCTGGCGAGGTGCGGGTCGTCGGTCGGCATGTTCAGGCCGGCGACCAGGCCGACGCGGTCGGCGGTCGTCGGCTGCCGCTCGTCGGCCGACGACTGGTCGTAATGTAGGCCACGAGGGTCGTCCTGCTCTTTCCACGCCGGGACCAGGACGGTCCCCCGGGCATCGGGGCGGCAGTGCGGGCTGTAGCGGCTTCGAGGTTCGCGCGAGGCGCAGCCGTCCAGCCGCCCGCCGCCGCGGGGCGAAGCGGCTGGCGGACGCCTGCAGCCGCTTCCACCGCAGGCAGGGATCGCCGACGCGCTGCAGCGTGCCGAAGTGTCTGTGCGCGAGAGCATCGATTTGCTCAGCCGCCCGGGCGATACTCGAGGCCGCGACCATGGTGTCCGGCGGAACTCCGGCGGAACGCATGTCAGGCTGTAGGCTTGTAGAATTCAGGTTCGCAGGAAACATGTCGAAGCGCGCCATCATCACGGGAATCACCGGGCAGGACGGTTCGTACCTCGCGGAGCTGCTGCTCGACAAGGGCTACGAGGTGGTCGGCGTCACCCGCCGCCTCAGCGCGCCGAACCACTGGCGCATCGCCCATCTGCTCGACCGTATCACGCTGCGGCCGGCCGACCTGCTCGATCAGTTGTCGCTCATCCGGCTCGTCGACGAGGTCCGGCCGCACGAGATCTACAACCTGGCCGCCATGTCGTTCGTGCCGGCCTCGTGGGACCAGCCGCTGCTGACCGGCGAGTACAACGCGCAGGGCGTCACGCGGGTCCTGGAGGCGATCCGGCAGGTCGACACGTCGATCCGCGTCTACCAGGCGTCGTCGAGCGAGATGTTCGGCAAGGTGCGCGAGACGCCGCAGACGGAGCTGACGCCGTTCTATCCGCGCAGCCCCTACGGCGTCTCCAAGGTCTTCGCGCACTACATCACCGTGAACTACCGCGAGAGCTACGACCTGTTCGCCGTCTCCGGCATTCTCTTCAACCACGAGTCGCCGCGCCGCGGCCTGGAGTTCGTGACCCGCAAGGTCACCCACGGCGTGGCGCGGATCAAGGCGGGCCTCTGCGATTCGCTCTCGCTCGGCAACCTGGACGCGCGGCGCGACTGGGGCTTCGCCGGCGACTACGTGCGGGCGATGTGGCTCATGCTGCAGCAGGATCGGCCGGATGACTACGTCATCGCCACCGGCGTCGATTTTTCGGTGCGCGATCTCGTCGAGTGCGCGTTCATCCACGCCGAGCTCAACTGGCGCGCATACGTGCGGACCGACCCGGCGCTGCAGCGGCCGGCCGAGGTGGACCGTCTCGTCGGCAACGCGGCGAAGGCGCGGGCCGAGCTGGACTGGCGGCCGAGCGTCGATTTCGGGTCGATGATCCGGATGATGGTCGACGCGGACATCGAGCGGCTCGCGGCAAGCCCGTCCCTGGTGCCATGACCGCGCCGCCGCCGGAAAGGCCCGACACCGAGGACCGCGGGGGCGCGTCGCACGTGGAGCGCTGGTTCCTCCGCGTGATGCTGGGCGTGAGCGTCGTGGCCTGGTCGGCGCTGCTGCTCGCCGAGCTCGGCCAGCTCCGGCTGGGTCTGCTGGCGTTCCTGCTCGCGGTGGCGGTGATCGGGTTCGGCCTGTGGGGCGCCCTCCGCGCGGTTCCACCGGCGCCCGCCGCGGCCGGCGGGGTGCTGCGGCCGGCGCTGGCCGCGGCGGCCGGCGTCCTGGTGTGCGCCGCGCTGTTCCTCCCGCCGTACCACACCGAGACGGCCGCCGGCGACGCCACCGTCTATCTGAACTTCGGCCGGCAGATCGCCCGGCACGGCGCGCTCGAGTTCGAGGATCCGCTGCTGCGCCAACTGTCGCCCGCCAGCCGCGCCGAGCTGTTCCTGAACCGGGTGCCCGGCGACGTGGCGTGGACGGTGCGCGTCTCCCTGGACGGGCGGCCGTATACGCGGTTCCCCGGCGGCCTGCTGATCCCGGACGTCGCCGAGCCGACGGTCACCGCCGGCTTCTCCCCGCTGTTTCCGGTTCTGGCCGCCCTGGGCCACGCGCTCGCCTCGCCGCAGGGGGCGCTCGTCGTGGCGCCCCTCTTCGCCACCCTGAGCCTGATCGGCCTGTGGTGCGTGGCGCGCCGGCTGGGCGGCGTGGGCGCCGCCTGGCTCGCGGCCGCGCTGACGGCCGTCTCGCTGCCGCAGATCTGGTTCGCGAAGGTCCCGCTGCCGGAGGCGGTCGCGCAGTGTTTCGTGCTGGCCGGCGTGCTCGCGTGGCTGGTGGCGAGCGCCCGCGGCGCCCCGCGGTGGGCTTGGGCGGCGGGCTGGTTCCTGGGCCTGGCCTGCTTCGCGAAGGTCGATCTGGTCGTCCTGCTCAGCGTCTTCCTGCTGGCCGTCGCCGCGGTGCGGCTGCTCGGACGCGCGCGGCCGGACGACCCGCCCCTGCTTTTGCCCCTGCTCGCGGCGTTCGGGCTGCTGGTGGCCCACAACCTCGTGCACTATCTCAGCTTCACCTCGCACTACAAGCCGTACGTGGCGTACCTGATCCGGACGTCCGAGGTGCTCGGCCTGTTGCGGGAATCCCTCCTGCTGCAGTTGGGTGTGGCCCTGGCGGCGGGGGTGCTGGTCGCCGCCGGCGTCATCGGGCTTCGCCGGCCGGAGGAGCGGTGGGTCCGGCGGCTGTGGGGACTGGCCGCGGCGGGCGGGCTCGTCATCTACGGCGCCGCCTACGTGACGGCGACCACGGGCCGGCTCGACGAGACGATCGCCTGGCTGGGCTGGTACTTCTCCTGGCCCGTGCTCGGCCTCGCGGCGCTGGGGCTGGCGGCGTCGGGTCTCGCGGGGTCGGGACTCGTCCGGCGCGATGCCGCCCCGCGGGGGCTGGTCTTCGCCGGCCTGCTGCTCGGCGTCGTGGGCCTGCAGTATCTGTACGACCCGCTGGAGACGGGCCTGCAGATTGGGTCGATGCGGCGGTACGTGCCGGTCGTCCTGCCCCTGACGATGCTCTTCGCCGCCCTGACCACGGTCGGCCTGCTGGCGCGCGTGCCCGCCGCCCGGTACCGGACGGGGCTGACCCTGGCCGCCGGCGCGCTGCTCGTGGCGCTCGTCGCGCGCCCGAGCCTCGCCGTGATCGGCCAGCCGCTGTGGGACGATCCCCTCGCGCGGGTGGCGCGGATGTTCCCCGAGCGGGCCGTCGTGCTGATGAGTCCGGATCTGGCGCCCACGCACATCCCGACGTCGCTGGCCTACCTCCATGACGTGGATGCCATCCTCGTCCAGCAGCGGAATCCCGACGGCCGGGTGCTGCGGCGCGTCATCGGCGACTGGCTGGCGCGCGGCCGGCCGGTGTTCCTCGTCGTCGGGCGGGAAGAATTCTCGTTCTTCGCGCCGGATCTGGCGCTGGCCGCGATCGGCGGGACGCAGATCGACCTCCACACCCTGGAGACCACCCGCGCCCGGGTCCCGCGGGCGGCCGTGCGCACCCCGATCCCGCTGCGGTTCTTCCAGGTCACGGGGACGATCGACCGCGACCGGCTGGACGTCGATGTCGGGACGCCCGCGGTCGACCTCCTGTACGACCTGCGGGGCTTCCATGCGTCCGAGCGTGAGGGGGATGCGTCCGGCGGGACGTTCCGCTGGACCGGATCGCGCGCGTCCCTCACGCTGCCGGCGGGAGGGGCGGTCACGCTCGTGGTCGCGGGCGCCCGCCCGCCCGGCTCGCCTGCGGCCGAGATTGCCGTGTCGGTGGGGGAGCGGGTGCTCGAGCGGCGGGCGGTCGCGGGGACCCCGCAGCCGATCCGGCTGGACCTGCCGGAGACCGCCGCCGCGGGTCCGTTCGACCTGGAGATCGAGTCGACGACGTTCCAGCCGCGAGCCTTCGGTTCGTCGCCGGACCCGCGCGAGCTCGGCGTGCGTCTGTACGGCGTGCTGGTCCACCCGCCCCCCGCGCCCTGACCGGCCACCCGTATTGTCTCCACCCGGATCGACCGATACACGGGTTCGAGGTCCGTTGCGGAATGCCCGTGTCGATTCGTGTGATCGGAGCGCCCCCGCCCGCCGCGGGCGGCTTTGGCGTTGGCGCGCGACTTGTGTTATCTTCTGCTCGCGCATGGGCTGGTCGGTGACGGGCGGCCCGCTATCCCGGAACGACTACCCTTGATTGCACATCACTTCGTCGGGGGCGGAACCCGATCGGACGACTTGCGGGCGGCCGGAGACGCCGCGGCGGGCATGCTGGCCGCGGTGACAGCAAAGGTGCGGGCGGCCGGGCTGAACGTGGTCGCCGAGCAGTCCGTCCCCTTTCCTGGCGGCGGCGCCACGCTGGTCTGGGTGCTGGCCGAATCCCACCTGGTGATGCACCTCTGGCCCGAGCAGGACCGGGCCACTCTGGATCTCCACGTCTGCGACTACCGCGCGTCCAACGCCGGGAAGGCCGAGCGGCTGCGCGATTCGCTCGACACGCTCTGCTTCGCGCCCGGGTCGTCCGATTGGCGCGAGCTGGCGATCGCCGGCGGACCCTCCGCGTCGCGGACGTCCGGTGCGTAGGGCGCCGATAGCAGCGGGCGACGCCGACAGCGAGGCGCGCTACCGCGGCTTCTGGGCCGATGTCGGCACGAACTTCCCCGATCTGGGCGGCGCCCGCTCCACCGCGCAGTACCGCGCGGACGAGCAGTGGCTGCTGCGGACGTACCTCCCCGACCTGGCCGGCTGCCGGGTGCTGAAGACCGATCTCTGGGACGAGGCGCGGAACACCCGCATCCTGCGCTGGGCCGCCGGGCGCGGGGCGCGCGCGTTCGGGGTCGACATCTCCGGCGCCATCGTCGCCGACGCCCGCGCCGGCTTTACCGCGGCCGGGCTCGCCCTGGGCGGCGTGCGCGGCGACGTCCGGACGCTGCCGTTCCGCTCCGGCAGCTTCGACGCGATCTACTCGATGGGGACCGTCGAGCACTTCGACGACACCGACGGCGCGCTGCGCGAGATCTTCCGCGTGCTGCGCCCCGGCGGCCGGGCCGTCATCGGCGTCCCGAACCGCCGCGACCCGTTCCTGCGGCCGGCGCTGGTGGCGGCGCTCTACCACTTGGGCCTCTACGACTATGGCTTCGAGAAGTCGTACTCGCGCCCGGTCTTCCGCCGGATGCTGGAGCAGGCCGGCTTTACGGTGACCGCCGAGACCGGTATCCTGTTCATACCGGGCTGGCTGCGGATGCTCGACCTCGCCTGCCACACTTGGCTCCGGCCGCTCGGCCGGTTGACCGGGGCGTTGTGCGCGCCGTTCGACTTGGCGTCGCGCCGCTGGCCGTGGCTGCGGCGGCACGGCTACCTGCTGGCGACGGTCGCGGTGCGGCCGGCCGTGGACGAGGCGGCCGGCGCGCGCGCGGCGGAACCGCCCGCCGGGGAAGGAGCGGCCTGATGGACGCAGCGAATACACCGGCGGCCCCGGCGGCGGGGCCCGGACCATCGACCGCCGGGAAGCCGGCCGACCCCGCGCCGGCCGGACCGGCGTCGGACGGCATGCTCCGGTTCACGCTGGTCACCGGCGCCTGGTTCATCGGGCTGTTCGGCCTGATGCGGCTGCCGTGGGTGGAGCGGACGCTCCTGACGCCGTTCGCGCAGCTTCAGCAGGGGGTGGCCGACCAGCTCACCGGCGCGCCGTCGGACCTCGTCTACGCCGACGCAAGCTGCAGCGGCGGCGACCCGATCGCGCTCTGCGCCGGGGCGATCTTCGCGTATCCCGCCGCCTGGGGGGCGCGGCTGCGCGGCGTCGCGGTCGGCCTGACCGTCATCACCGCCCTGAACGTCGTCCGGCTCGGCAACCTGTCGCTGGTGGCCGAGGACCGGGCGTTGCTCGATCTGCTGCACGTCTACGTCTGGCCCGGCGTCCTGATTCTGGCCGCGGCCGGGTTCGTCTATGCCTGGATGGGCCGGCAGGGGAGCGCCGCCGACGGCGGCCCCGGCGGCGGAGCGGCGGCCGGCGCGCTGCCCGGCGGCGCGGTCCTCGGCCCCGCGGCCCAGCGCTTCCTGCTGCTGGCGGCGCTGCTCGTGGTGGCCTACTTCGCCACCGCCCCGTTCTTCTACGAGAGCCCGGCCGTCGACGTGATCGCCGGATGGATCGCGGTGGCCGGCGGGACCATCCTGAGTGCGGCGGGCACGAGGGCGATCGTGCACGAGGCGCTCATCTTCACCCGGCACGGCGCCTTCGTCGTCACGCAGGAGTGCATCTTCACGCCGCTCATCCCGCTCTACCTGGCCGGCGCGCTCGCCGCGCCTCTGGGCTGGAAGCGCCGGACGGCGATGCTCGTGGCGATGCCGGCCGTCTTCTTCGCCCTCGGCGTCTCGCGCCTGCTGGTGCTGGCCGTTCCGGCCGCAGTCGTGGGGTCGTACGTGACGGCCATCCACGCCTTCTCGCAAACGCTGGTCGCCGTCCTGCTGGTCGCCGCGGCGGCGTTCGTGACGGCGGGCGCGGGGCGGCGCGGGGCGGCGCGGGGGGGTGTGGCGATCGCGCTGGGCGCGGTGGCCGCGTTCGCCGCGGCGCCGGTTCTCGGCGCGGTCGTGGGCGGCGCCACGGCGGGCCTGCAGGGCCTCGCCGGCCACGCGGGCCACGTCTTCGCGGACGATCAGGGCGCGTGGGCGATACTGCCGGCCTTCCAGGTCGGCCTGTTCACCGCGCTGTGGATCGCGGTGGCCGGCGGCGGCCGATCGTGGCGGCGCGCCCTGTTGGGGCTCGGCGGCGTGGTTCTGGCGCAGGCGGTCCTGGGCGTGCCGGTGGGCGAGCTCGCCCACCACTACGGCTTCGACCCGCACGTCGGCCTGATCCGCGGCTGGGCCCTCGTCCTGCCCGCCGCCGCCGTCTGGTGGCTCGCCCGCCCGGCACGCCGCGAGGTCATCGACGTGTCGCCCGTTCCGCCGCGTGCGCTGCCGCTCCCGGGTTGATGGCGATGCCGACTGGCGTTTCGGGGCGCCAGGAGTCTGCGCCGCGGACTCCTAGACGCGTTCGCCGATGGCGGCGTAGTCCAGGTGCGTGAACAGCAGGTCGTTCAGCTTGTCGACGTTGCCGTTGAAGGTCTCGACGGCCGTGGCCAGTGAACGATCCCCGTCCGCGGTTCCGAGGCCGTCCGACAACGGGACGCGCTGCAGCTTGCCGTCGTCCGGGTACGGCATGAGGTAGCGGACGGTCGTGCGCTGGAAGCCGCTGGCGCCGAGCAGGTACTCCAGGGTGTCGGGGTGCAGCGGGCGCACGTGGGTGATGTCGCGGATGTAGGCGTCGAAGAAGGCGAACCAGCAGCGCGGATTGACGGTCTCCAGAACGATCCGGGCGCCGGGCCGGAGCTTGCGGCCGGCCACGTTGAGCAGGCGCACCAGGTAGTCCGGCTGCAGGTGCTCGACCACCTGGGCGGCGAACAGCCCTCCCAGCGATTCGTCCTGCAGGGCGTCGAGATACGTCAGGGCGTCGCCGACGCTCGCGTCGAGGCCGCGCGCGCGGCACTCCTCGATCATCTCGGCGTTGACGTCGACGCCGCGCGCCCCAACCTCCCGCTCGCGCAGCAGGTCCAGAAACTCTCCCCGCCCGCAGCCGACGTCGAGCACGTCGGACGCGCCGGCGAACAGCGGCAGATACTCGACCAGCCGGCTGCGGATCTCGTCCGGCGATCCGCGGTACAGGTTCTCGAAGCCGACGTAGGCGTAGGCGTCGACCGCGGCGTCCAGGTCGGATCGGGTTCCGGCGCCCGCGGCCGTTGCGGCCTCTCCCGCCGCGGCCTCTCCCGTTGCGGCCTCGTCTGTCACGGCTTCTCCCGCCGCGGCCTCTCCCGCCGCAGCGGTTTCGAGCCGCCGGCGCAGCGCCAGCAGGCCGTGCTGCACCTGCCCCACCGTGGTCCGCAGCTCGTCGACGTGGCCCGCGAAGCGCTGCTCGCGGGCGTCGGCTACCGCGGCGCGCCGGCGCATCTCGTCGCCGAGGCCGTCGTCGAAGGCGCTCAGCATGGCGCCGGCGCTCTCACGGTACTTCGTGTCCACGAAGGCCGTAATCTGCTGGAGGTACTGGATCAGGCGCGACTGGAAGGCCTCGAGCGCGGCGGTGTGCTCGGCGAGCGCGGCGACGACCGCGGTCAGGGCCTGCTGTCCCTCGACCTGCGCGGGCGCCGCGCGGTTGAGGTGATCGACGAGCACCCCGTTGAAGTGCTGTTGCCGTTCGACGATCGGGCCGACCATGTCCCACACCCAGGCGCGCAGGCGCCGCTTCCACCCGGTCCCCAGCATGCGCTCGACGTCGGGCGCCACGCGCCAGGCTTCGTTGACGGGGGTGAGTTGCCCTTGATCGAAGGCGCGCGGCGGGTCGGGCAGCCCGGGCCGCGGCGGCAGGGCGCGATCGACCCGCGTCAGGGCGTCGTTGTAGGCGCGGTCCGCGGCTTCGCGTGCCCGCTTCAGGCGCGCGAGCTCGTCCTTGATGTCGATGCGGGTGGCCATGCGGAAGGAGGCGGACCGTCGCCTAGCTGCCGACCACGCCCTCCAGCGGGCTGCTGGCGGTGGCGTACCGCTTGCGCGGTATGCGGCCCGACAGGTAGGCGAGACGGCCGGCCCGCACCGCGAGCTTCATCGCCTCGGCCATGCCGACCGGGTCGTCCGCGCCGGCGATGCCGGTGTTCATGAGCACGCCGTCGATGCCCAGCTCCATCGCGACCGCGGCGTCGGAGGCCGTGCCGACGCCGGCGTCGACGATGACCGGCACGCCGGCGGCCTCCTTGACGAGGCCGATGTTGTTCGGATTCTGCACCCCGAGGCCGGAGCCGATCGGCGCGCCCAGCGGCATGACCGCGGCGGCGCCGGCGTCTTCCAGCTTGCGGCAGGTGACCGGGTCGTCGTTCGTGTAGGGGAGGACCACGAAGCCTTCGGCGACCAGGACGCGGGTCGCCTGGACCAGCGCCTCGTTGTCCGGAAAGAGCGTCTTCTCGTCCCCGATCACCTCGAGCTTCACCCAGTTCGAGAGCCCCGCCTCGCGCCCCAGCCGCGCCGTGCGTATCGCGTCGTCCGCGGTGTAGCAGCCGGCGGTGTTGGGGAGCAGGAAGTACCGCTCGGTGTCGATGTGGTCGAGGAGCGACTCGCGCGCCCGGTTCAGCTCCACGCGCCTGACCGCCACCGTGACCATCTCGGCGTCGGACGCCTCGTGGGCCTGCCGCATGACCGCGGCGGACGGATACTTGCCGGTGCCGACGATGAGGCGCGAGCGGAACGGCCGGCCGGCGATGACGAGCGGGAGGTCGGCCATGGCTAACCGCCCCCGACGAAGTTGACGACCTCCACCTCGTCGCCCTCCCGCAGGGGGGTGGCGCCGTAGGCCGCCTTCTTGATCACGGACCGGTTGTGCTCGACGGCGACCCGGCGCGGATCGATGCCGAGTCCTTCCAGCAGGCTGCTCACGCTCAGGGGACCGGTGGTCTCGTAGGTCTCGCCGTTCAGCAGGATGGTCACCGAACGATCAGACTAGCGCCGGTTCGCCCGGCGGTCAAGACGATGCGCTGCGCCCGCGGGCCGGCGCCGTCGATCCGCCGAGCACGTCGGCCACACGTACGTCGAAGGGCGCCAGCAGGGCGCGCGCCCTTGCGGCTCTGTCCGGCAGCAGCTCCGCCGGCAGCGCCGGCGCCGGACGGGCGGCGGCCAGCGCCAGCACCCGCTCGTAGTCCTCCGCCATGGCGTCGATCCGGTGGTGCGCGCGCCACCAGGCCCGCGCCCGCTCGCCGAGGCGGCGGCGCAGGCCGGCGTCCGCCGCCAGGCGCCGCATGGCGATGGCGAGCGAGCGGTCCTCGTCGAGCAGATCGATGGAGACCGCGATCGGCTCGGCGGCGGCATCGGCGGCCAGGCGGGACGGGGTCCAGGCGCCGCGGGTGACCAGGGCGGGAACCTCCCCCAGGTGCGGCAGATCGGTCACCACGGTCGGTTTGCCGGCGGCGAGGCAGCGCAGCCATGACGCGGAGGTCTCGCAGCCGCCCGGCCAGCGCAGGCAGAGGCAGACGTCCGCCGCGGCGAGACAGTCTCCCAGCTCCGCGCCCTCGACGTATCCCGCGCGGACCACGCGCCGCGCCACGCCGCACGCCTCCGCGTCCCGCATGACGTCGTAGCGGCTCGCCTCGGCGCCGACGAGCACGAGGCGTGCGGACGGGACCGCGTCCCGGACGGCGGCCAGCGCACGCAGGATCTGCGGCAGCCGCTTCTCGGGGGTGACGCTTCCCAGGGCGGCGAACACGATATCGTCGGGCGCCAGCCCGAGCCGCGCCCGGCCGCGCGTCCTGGGCGCTTCGGGCCGCTCGCCCCCGCCGAGGGGATCGCCGACGCCCATGCGAACAGGCTCGACCCCGGCGTCCGGGTAGTCGCGGCGCAGCCGATCGGCGAACCATGCGCCGTGCACGGCGACCAGCCGCGCGGCCGCGACGGGGAGCCGCAGCATCGGCCACGGGTAGACCAGGCTGTCGCTGAGGATGCCCTCGACGGCCAGCTCCGCGACGCCGGGCGCTGCGTCCGGGTGGTCGAACGCGAGCTCGGTCCGGTACCGGTCTTCGCGTCCACTTGCGAGGAGCGCCCGCGCGCGCGACTGGTGCAGTTGGTCTTCGTGCAGGACGAGCAGGCCGGGGTAGCGCGTCAAGTAGGCCCACATGTAGTCGTGGCACGCGGCGTTCCCGAGCTGGTAGACGACCAGGTCGTAGGGCGTCCGAGACTGCTTCCAGACGAAGTCGTGCGCGCCGAACGCGTCGCTGCCGTCCGGCGCGGCGCCCGCGGCCGGCGGGCGGTCCGTGTACACGTCGATCGCGTGCCGCCGGAGCAACGCCGGCAGCAGCTCGGCCGCATAGTGGGCAATCCCCGACCGTTCGGGCGGCAGCGGCGTGAAGACGGCGAGGCGCACGGGTCTCTCTTCCGGCGATCGCGCTCAGCCCTGGACGAGCTTCTCGACTACGCCGTCCCAGGTGACGGCCGCGGCGCGGGCGTGGCCCGCGTCGCCGAGTGCGGCGGCCCGCCTGCGGTCGGCGAGCACGTTGAACGCCGCGCCGACGGCTTCGGCGTGCGGCTCGCACACCAGGCCCGACACGCCGTCCTCGACGAACGCCAGCGTGCCTCCCGAATCGGTCGCGGTGACGACCGGCTTGCGGGCCAGGAACGCCTCCAGCGTCACGTACCCGTAGTCTTCGTCGTAGGGCGGGTAGACCACCGCGAGAGCGTTGGCGTACAGATCCACGAGCTCGTCGTCGGTCACCTGCCCGAGAAGCTCGACGCGCTGCGCGAGTCCGGTCTCGGACACTCGCCGGCGCAGGTTCTCCCCCTGCGTGCCGTCGCCGGCGATGACGAGCCGCAGCGGCTCGTCCGTGTACCGCATCGCGTCGACGGCGAGATCCATCCGCTTGACGGTCTCGAGGCGTCCGACCGCCAGCAGGTACGAGCCGTAGGATTCGTGGCGCAGTCTGCCGGCCAGTCGTGGCGGATGGTGCAGCGGCTCGGCGTCCAGTCCGTTGAAACGTTGCAGCCGGCCCGACGTGATCGTCGAGCTCGCATAGCGCCGGCGGCACTCGCCGAGCATCTCGCGGTCGAGCGCATGCAGCCTGTCGCGCAGCCCCACGTCCGGCTCCGTATGCGCGAAGTCGCTGTACTCCGTGCCGCACAGCTCGTAGGCGGCCCGGTGCTGGTGCACGAGCCAGGCCACCTTGTTGGGGTGGCGGACGAAGTACGTGGGGAACTTGGTGGCGATGACCAGATCGACGGTCCGGCCGTTGCTCTCGCTCAGGTCGAGCAGCCGCCATGCCGCCGCGTGGGCGAGGATCTCGTCCTTCGGGTAGCACTTGAAGGGGACGCTGACCAGGTCCGTCTCATACCCGGCGGCGCGCAGATGCTCGACGAGCGACCGTACGTGCGCTTCGGCGCCTCCGGTCACGAAGGGGACCTGCGCTTCGCAGACGAGAACCGTTCGCACCGGCATGATCCGGTCCATGTTACCCAAGAAAGGGCCGCCGCGCCCCTTCGCCGGGCGCGAGGCGCGCCGCGGGAACGGCTATAATTTCAGTGACCGCACCCGACCCGCGAATGCCGACCCACCGAATCACGAGAGGCTTGCGCCTGCCGATCTCCGGCGCCCCGCAGGCGTCCATCGAAGACGGCCGTCCCGCGCCGCGCGTCGCGCTGCTCGCGGCCGACTACGTCGGCCTGCGCCCGACGATGCACGTGTCGGTGGGCGATTCGGTCTCCCGAGGCCAGCTCCTGTTCGAGGACAAGACCCTGCCGGGGGTGCGCTGCACCGCGCCGGCGGCCGGGACGGTCCGGGCCGTCCACCGGGGCGCACGGCGCGCCCTGCAGTCGGTGGTCATCGAGCCGAGCCGGGCCGAGCGGGAGGGGCGCGAGCCCGAGGCGGCCGGGTTCGCGGCCTGGTCGGGGCGCCACCCCAGCGGCATGACCGAGGGCGAGGTCCGCGACCTGCTCCTCGAGTCGGGGCAGTGGACGGCGTTGCGGGCCCGGCCCTTCGGCCGCGTGGCCGACCCGGCGACCCGCCCGCATTCGATCTTCGTCACCGCCATCGACACCAATCCCCTCGCACCCGACGTGGCGGCCATCCTGCAGGGCCGGGAGGGTCCTTTCGAGCGCGGGCTGGAGGCGCTGGCGCGGTTGACCCCGGGGCCGGTGTTCGTCTGTACGGGACCCGGCCAGCGAGTGCAGGCGCCGGTCTCGGCGGCCAACCAGATCCGCCACGAGGTCTTCGACGGGGTGCATCCGGCCGGGACGGCCGGCGTGCATATCCATACCCTGGATCCGGTGGACCGCCGCAAGGTGGTCTGGCACATCGGCGTGCAGGACGTCATCGCGACGGGCCGCCTCTTCCAGACCGGGGTGGTCGACGTCTCGCGCGTGGTGGCGCTGGGAGGACCCCCGGTCGATCGGCCGCGGCTGCTGCGGACGCGGATCGGCGCCGCCACCGAGGCGCTTGTGGAGGGCGAGGTCGACCCGGCGCTCGACCACCGGATCGTCTCCGGCTCGGTGTTGTCGGGGCGCGCGGCGGTGGGGGACGTCCACGGCTATCTCGGGCGCTACCACCAGCAGGTGTCGGTGCTCGCCGAAGGGCGCGACCGGGAGTTCCTGGGCTGGCTCGGTCCGGGCTTCGACACGTTCTCGACGGTCCGCGCGTTCGCCTCCCGGCTGATTCCCGGACGCCGGTTCGCGATGACGACCTCCACGCACGGCTCGCCGCGCGCCATCGTGCCGATCGGGATGTACGAGCGGGTGATGCCGATGGACCTGCTTCCGACGCCGATGCTGCGGGCGCTCGTCATGCACGACGTGGAGCGCGCCGAGGAGCTCGGCTGCCTGGAGCTGGAAGAAGAGGATGTCGCGCTCTGCACGTTCGTCGACCCCGGCAAGACCGACTTCGGGCCGCACCTGCGCCGCGTGCTGGAGACGCTGCGGACGGAAGGCTGACCGCGGCCGCGCAGAGTCGGCCGGATTGACTCGCATCGGGGCCGGCAGTACGATGGTTGGAAGCTCGGGGACGGGTCCCCGTCTTTTTTTGACGCCGCGCTTGAGAAAAAAATCACAAGCAACGGGCGCCCGCGCGGAGAAGGACGAAACGCGGGCGGCGCGCTTGTCAACGAGCCACGAAGCGCGGATCGCGCCATGAAGTTTCTGCGGCGCCTGCTCGACTCGCAGGCGCATCACTTCGAACCGGGCGGCAAGCTCGAACGCTTCTACCCGCTCTGGGAAGCGCAGGACAGCTTCCTCTACACGCCCGGGCAGGTCACCGCCGGCCCGTCGCACGTGCGCGACGGGATGGACCTGAAGCGCATGATGATCACCGTGGTCATCGCGCTGGCCGGCTGCGTCTGGATGGCGCTGCACAACACCGGCTACCAGGCGAACCTGGCGATCGCGGCCGGGGCGGCGCCGCTGGCGACCTGGCAGACCGGCGCCATGCAGGCGCTCGGCCTCGGCTTCGCGCCCGACGACCTGCTGAGCTGCCTCGTGCACGGCGGCCTCTACTACCTGCCGATCCTGCTCGTCACCTTCGCGGTCGGCGGCCTGTGGGAGGCGCTGTTCGCCATCGTGCGGAAGCACGAGCTGAACGAGGGCTTTCTCGTCACCGGGATGCTGTTTCCGCTGGTGCTGCCCCCGACCATTCCGCTGTGGCAGGTCGCCCTGGGCATCTCGTTCGGCATCGTGGTCGGCAAGGAGATCTTCGGCGGCACCGGCATGAACGTGCTGAACCCGGCCCTGGTGTCCCGCGCCTTCGTCTTCTTCGCCTACCCCGCGGCGATGTCGGGCGACGCGGTCTGGATAGCGGCCGATACCTCCACCGATGCCGTTAGCGGCGCGACGGCGCTGGCCGTGGCCACCCTCGGGGGGACGGCGGACATGGCGGCCGACTTCGACTGGTGGCGGGCGCTGGCCGGCTTCGTGCCCGGCTCGATGGGCGAGACCTCGGTGCTCGCCTGCCTGGCCGGGGCGGCGCTGCTGATCGGCACCGGCGTCGGCTCGTGGCGCATCATGGTGAGCGTCGCCGCCGGCACGCTCCTGACGGCGGCGGGGCTGAACGCGATCGGGTCGGAGACGAACCCGTTCTTCGACGTGAGCCCCGCCTGGCACCTCGTGATCGGGGGCTGGGCGTTCGGCGCCGTTTTCATGGCCACGGACCCGGTGTCGGCGCCCTCGGTGCGCGGGGGCCACTACGTGTACGGCTTTCTCATCGGCGTGCTCGTCGTGCTCATCCGCGTCGTCAACCCGGCGTATCCTGAGGGGATGATGCTGTCGATCCTGTTCATGAACCTGTTCGCGCCGTTGATCGACTACGCCGCGATACGGATGAACGTGCGGCGGCGGAGGGTTCGCTATGCAGGGTAGCGTCCTCTACAACCTGGGCTTCGCGGCCATCGTCTGCGTGGCGTGCGCCATCGTCGTGTCGTCGTCGGCGGTGGCGCTGCGCGAGCGGCAGGAGATCAACCAGACCCTCGACATGCAGCGCAACGTGCTGGTGGCGGCCGGGCTGGCGGCCCCGGGCGAGGCCCTGGAGCCGGACGAGATCGAGGCGCGCTTCACGCCGATCACGCAGGTGGTCATCGATCGGGAGACCGGCGCGGCCACCGGCGCCGATCCGACCGGCTTCGATCCGCGCGCCGCGGCCGCGGATCCGGACACGAGCGAAGCGGCTCCACCCAACAACGCGGGGCTGCAGCGGGTGGCGGACCAGGCGCTGGTCTACGAGCTGCGCGACGACGGCGGCGAGCTCGACCTGGTGGTGCTGCCGGTCCACGGCCTGGGCTTGTGGGGCATCCTCTACGGCTTCGTGGCCCTCGACGCCGACCTGGAGACCATCCGCGGGCTGACCTACTACGAGCACAAGGAGACGCCGGGCCTCGGCGGCGAGGTGGACAACCCGCGCTGGAAGAGCCTGTGGGACGGCCGCAAGGCGTTCGGCCCCGACGGCGCCCCGGCCATCGAGGTCATCAAGGGGCTGGCCGGATCGCCCGCGGACGACCCGTACCGGGTGGACGGCCTCGCCGGCGCCACGATGACGAGCCGCGGCGTGACCAACATGCTGCGATTCTGGCTCGACGAGCAGGGCTTCGGCCCCTACCTGGAGGCGCTCCGGACGCGGAGGGACGGCTGATGGCGAAGACGCGCGACCGGGGCGCCCGACGGGAGCGGCGTGAACTCGACTGAGGGGCAGGGAATGGCCAAGGCGTCGTCGAGCAGGAAAGCGCGGGAGCTGGTTCAGGTGAGGAATCCCCGAAGCGGGCGCTACGTGAAGATCGACAAGAGTGCTGGCCGGATCGTCTCGCAAAAAAGGTCTCCCGGCCCGTACAAGGGCATCCGCGTGATCGAGGCCGGCTCGAAGAAGCGCGTAGCGTCATGATCATCTACAGTCCCCTGGACGGAGAGGTCCTCACGACCAGGATCACGAGCCGGCCGCGATGCTGCTTCCTGATGACGCAGCTAGGCAATCCGGTTCCAGAGGGGGTCGAGGCCATCCGCCGTTCGGTGTCCGATTTGTGCAGAGACGGCGGCTACGAGGTCATCGATGCACGTGCGCAAGTCACCGGCCGAGATTTCCTGTTGAAGATCTGGAGGATGATCGCGTCCGCGCCGTTTGCCGTGGGCGTGTGCCACGAGAAGATTCCGTTCTCCGCGCAGGCGAACATCTACTACGAGCTCGGTGTGGCGCAGGCGCTTGGGAAGGAGACTCTGCTGGTCAAGTCTCCCGGCGCCAGGGTGCCAAGCGACTTCGTCAGGACGGAATACGTCGAGTTCGACGACGGGTTCAACGCGAGATTCGCGGCGTACCTGAACAGTTTGCGGGAACAGGCCGGGCACTACGAAGTGATCGCCGATCAGCTCGAGAGGAACCCGGTCCTCGCAATCGACTATCTGAAGCGTGCGTTTCTGATCACCGGGGACGAAGGCCTCCGCGGCAAGGCCCGGGCGCTGCTTGCGGACGCCGGCCTGGACGGCCGGGCGAAGAACAGCGTCGAGCAACTTGCGGCGGCCTTCTGAACCGGCGGGTGAGGGGGCGTGACCAACATGCTGCGCTTCTGGCTCGACGAGCAGGGCTTCGGCCCCTACCTGGAGGCGCTCCGGACGCGGAGGGACGGCTGATGGCGAAGACGCGCGACGCGCTGATCGACCCGCTGTTCAACAACAACCCCATCGCCCTGCAGGTGCTCGGCATCTGCTCGGCCCTGGCGGTGACCACCCGCATGGACACGGCGCTGGTGATGAGCGCGGCGGTGGTGGTCGTCACCATGTCGTCGAACTTCTTCGTCAGCGCCCTGCGGAACCAGATCCCGACCAGCATCCGCATCATCGTGCAGCTCACGATCATCGCCTCGCTGGTGATCGTGGTCGACCAGGTGCTGAAGGCCTACCTGTTCGAGCTGTCGAAGCAGCTCACCGTCTTCGTCGGCCTGATCATCACCAACTGCATCATCATGGGGCGGGCCGAGGCCTACGCCATGCAGAACCCGCCCGGCATGAGCCTGATCGACGGGCTGGGCAACGGGCTCGGCTACGGCGCCATCCTGATGATCACCGCGTTCGTGCGCGAGCTGCTCGGCTCCGGCACCGTGTTCGGGGCGACGGTGCTGCCGCTGGCGAGCGAGGCGGGCTGGTACACGCCCAACGGGCTGATGGTGCTGTCGCCGGCCGCCTTCTTCATCATCGGGCTGCTGATCTGGGCGCTGCGGAGCTGGAAGACCGATCAGGTGGAGGCCGACTGATGCTGGAGCACTACCTGAGCCTCGCGGTCAAGGCGATGTTCGTCGAGAACATGGCCCTCGCGTTCTTCCTCGGCATGTGCTCGTTCCTGGCCGTCTCGCGGCAGGTGAGCACGGCCATCGGCCTCGGCGGCGCGGTGATCTTCGTCCTGACGATCACGGTGCCGATGAACAACCTGATCTACGCGCACCTGCTGAGCCCGGGCGCGATGGCGTGGCTGCACCCGTCGCTGGCCGCCTACGACCTGTCGTTCCTCGGCTTCCTCTCCTACATCGGGACCATCGCCGCGATGGTGCAGATCGTCGAGATGGTGCTCGATCGCTTCGCGCCGCCGCTGCACGCCGCGCTCGGTATCTTCCTGCCCCTCATCGCCGTCAACTGCGCCATCCTGGGGGCCTCGCTGTTCATGGTGGAGCGCAGCTACACGCTGGCCGAGAGCGCCGTGTTCGGCCTCGGCTCGGGCATCGGCTGGGCGCTGGCGGTGATCGCGCTGGCCGGCATCCGCGAGCGGCTGCGCTACTCGAACCCGCCGGAGGGGCTGCGCGGCCTGGGGCTGACGTTCATGCTGGTGGGGCTGATGGCGCTGGGCTTCATGGCCTTCGCCGGGGTGCAGCTCTGATGGTCGACCGTTGGCGATTGACGCAGAGTTACTGCGGACCTATCGTAGATTCTCGCTTCTCCTGGGGGGACTCATGAGCATCGACGACCCTGCGTTCAGGAGTGACCTTCTCGAGCTGGAGGCCGCCGAACTCGAAGTGGCGGTTCGCGGCGCGGGGCGGACGCGATGACCGAGGCGAATCAGCGCGATCTCATCGAGATTTACCGACTGCACGCCGAACTGGCCGACAAGGTGAGCCAGCGGCGCGAAGGCGCGAATCGATTGTACGTCAGCCTGCTGGTGGGCCTGGTGGTGTTTCTTGCCGCCTTGCTCCGCTTCGGGATCGCAGACGAGTCCCTCGGCGCAATCATGTGGCTTGTCGGCGCGGTTGGCGTATCGCTGTCGATTTCCTGGACCGTCGTCATTCGGTCCTACCGCCAACTCAACGACGGCAAGTTCCTGGCCTTGCACGAGTTGGAAGAGAGACTCCCCTACCCCTTCTTCAAGCGTGAATGGGAGCTGTTGGACGAGGGCAGAAGCGCCAAACGCTATTGGAAGTTGACGACTGTCGAAGTGGCTCTCCCTGTGATTTTCTTCCTGTTGTCGTGGCTTCTCATCGTTGCGGCATTCCTGCGGTGACCCGGGGCGGCAAGATGGTAACCGTTACTCTCGGCGTCGCGATGTTCACCTTCGTGATCGTGTCGCTGGTCGGCCTGCTGATGGCCGCCCGGCGGCAGCTCGTCGCCACCGGCGAGGTGACGATCGGCATCAACGGCGACCCCGACAAGGCGCTGTGCACGGCGGCCGGCGGCACCCTGCTGGGCACGCTGGCCGACAACCGCCTGTTCATCCCGTCGGCGTGCGGCGGCAAGGGGAGCTGCGGCGTCTGCACGGTGCGGGTGCTCGACGGCGGCGGCGCCGTGCTGCCGACCGAGCGGAGCCACATCAGCCGCGGCGAAGAGCGCGCCGGCGTCCGGCTGTCCTGCCAGGTCAAGGTGAAGCAGGACATGGCCATCGAGCTGCCGGCGGAGGTATTCGACATCCGGCAGTGGCGCTGCAAGGTGCGCTCGAACCACAACGTCGCCACCTTCATCAAGGAGCTGATCCTGGAGCTGCCGGCGGGCGAGGACGTGCCCTTCCGGGCCGGCGGCTACATCCAGATCGAGGCCCCGCCCGGCACCTACGACTACCGCGACTACGACGTCGAGGAGGAGTACCGCGCCGACTGGGACAGGTTCAACCTGTGGCGCTACACGGCGGTGCTCGACGAGCCGGTGACGCGCGCCTACTCGATGGCGAACTACCCGGAGGAGAAGGGCGTCATCATGCTCAACATCCGCATCGCCTCGCCGCCGCCGCGGGCGCCGGAGGGGACGCCGCCGGGCAAGATGACCAGCTACATCTTCAGCCTGAAGCCGGGCGACGAGGTGACCATCTCCGGCCCGTTCGGCGAGTTCTTCGCCAAGGAGACCCCGGCCGAGATGATCTTCGTCGGCGGCGGGGCGGGGATGGCGCCGATGCGCTCGCACATCTTCGACCAGTTCCGGCGCATCGGGACCGACCGCAAGGTGACCTTCTGGTACGGCGCGCGCAGCCTGCGCGAGGCGTTCTACATCGACGACTTCGACGCCATCGCCGCCGAGCACGACAACTTCGAGTGGCATCTCGCGCTCTCGGAGCCGCTGCCCGAGGACGAGTGGACCGGCCTGACCGGGTTCATCCACCAGGTCCTCTACGACAACTACCTGAAGGACCACCCCGCGCCGGAGGACGTGGAGTACTACCTCTGCGGTCCGCCGATGATGCTGAAGGCGTGCATGGACATGCTGGACGGCCTCGGGGTGGAGCGCGACAACATCCTGTTCGACGACTTCGGGTAGCGGCATGCCCGGTCCGGGCAGCCTCCTGGGGGCTGCGTGCGTCGTGGCGGTTCTCCCGGCGATCGCATGCTCCGAATCGGATCGGACGGCGCCGGCCGGATTCGGAGAGACCCGCACGATAGCCGGCGCGACGATGGGCACCACGTTCACGGTGACCGTCGTCTCGGTGGCCGGCGCGGCGCCCCGGGCAACCGCCGGCGGCGCAGGGGACGCCGGCGACCTGCAGGCCGCGGTCCAGCGCCGGCTGGACGGGATCGAAGGGCGGATGTCCCACTACCGCGCCGATTCGGAGCTCTCGCGCTTCAACCGGGCGCGGACGACCGCGCCGTGGCCGCTGTCGCGCGAGACGCTGGGTGTCGTCGCCGAGGCATTGGCGGTGAGCCGGGCGAGCGGCGGCGCGTTCGACGTGACCGTCGGCCCGCTGGTGGACGCGTGGGGTTTCGGGCCGGGCGGCCGTGCGCCGGCGGCGCCGGACGAGCCGACGCTGGCTGCTTTCCGAGGCAGGGTCGGGGCCGAGTTGCTGGAAGTCGATCTCGCGGCGGGGACGCTGCGGAAGCGCCGCGAGGACGTCGTGGTCGACCTGTCGGCCATCGCGAAGGGCTACGCGGTCGACGCGGTCGCGACGCTGCTCGACGATCTCGGCTTCGGCGACTACCTGGTCGAGATCGGGGGCGAGCTGCGGGCCGGGGGCACGAACGAGGAGGGCACGCCGTGGCGGGTCGCCATCGAGCGGCCGGTGTCTGGCGCGCCGGCGGCGCAGCGCATCCTGCCCCTGACGGACGCCGCCCTCGCCACGTCCGGCGATTACCGCAATTTCTACGACCTCGACGGAGCGCGGGTGTCGCACACCATGGATCCGCGTACGGGCCGCCCGGTCACCCACGCGCTGCGGTCGGTGAGCGTCATCGCGGCGCGCTGCAGCCTGGCCGACGCCCGATCCACGGCGCTGAACGTTTTGGGGCCGGAAGCAGGCTACGCGCTGGCGGTCGAGCAGGGATGGGCCGCGCTGTTCGTGACGGATGACGGGGCCGGCCGGCTGGTCGAGCGCAAGACGCCGGCGTTCGTTGCCGCGATCCGGTGAAGGGGAGCGGACCGCCGGACGGCCTTTGGCGGGATTACAATGAGAACGAGATGGGCCTGTTCCTGCTGACCGCCGGGATGATCGCCGTGGTGATGCTCGTCATGGCGGTCGGACTGCTGTTCAAGTACCCCTGCCTGCGCGGTTCGTGCGGCGGCCCGGACGTCGTCGACGCCGCGGGACGTTCTCTGCGCTGCGACGCGTGTCCCCGCCGCGCCGGGAAGCCGGCGGCGCCGGCTCGGCCCTGACCGCTCGCGCCCGCGCTTTGCAGCGGTCAGCTTGCTTTTCCTCAGCCGTCAGTGACCTCCTGCTTCGGGCGCTCCAGTCGCGTGAGGCAGGTAACGACATGATCGTCCTCCCCGGGCTCGACGGTGCGCAGGTCCAGCAGCAGACGCTCCCCGGCGATGCGGCCGATCACCGGCGGTACGCCGGCGCGCAACGCTGCCGCGAGCTCGTCGGGGGACCGGCCGGCGACCTCGACGGCCAGGGCGCGGCTCGGGAGCGTGACGCCGGGCGTGCTTCCGCCGCCGACGGTGGCCTCGGTGGAGGCGACCGAGACCCTGAGCCCCGCGACGTCGGCCAGCCGTGATCGAAGCGCGGCGGCGCGCGTCTCCAGCGCGGCGACCGGGGTCTCGATCATCCGCACCACCGGCACGTTGTCGCCGGCGCGTCCGGCCGCGTGCTCGATCAGCGTCGCCTCCAGCGCGGCATATGTCAGCTTGTCGACCCGCAGCGCCCGCATCAGCGGGTGCGACCGGATGCGGTCGAGCTGGGTGCGGCGGCCGGCGATCACCCCGGCCTGCGGGCCGCCGAGCAGCTTGTCGCCGCTGAAGGTGCAGACGGCGACGCCGGCCTCGATGCTCCGGCTCACGGTCGGTTCCTCGATGCCGGCGACCGGGGCCAACTGCCCGCTGCCCAGGTCTTCGACCACGGGGAGGTCGACGCGCCGCCCGAGGTCGACGATCTCCTTCAGCGCCGGCCGCTCGGTGAACCCCTCGATGCGGAAGTTCGACGGATGGACGCGCAGGAGCAGTGCCGTGCGGTCGCCGATGGCCGCGGCGTAGTCGGCGGCGCGGGTCCGGTTCGTGGTGCCCACCTCGCGCAAGATCGCGCCCGACTGGCGGAGCACGTCCGGCACGCGGAATCCGCCCCCGATCTCCACGAGCTCGCCGCGCGAGATGACGACCTCGCGGCCGGCCGCCAGCGCCGCCAGCGCCAGCAGCACCGCGGCGGCGTTGTTGTTGACGACGACGGCGGCCTCGGCGCCGGTCAGGCGCGCCAGCAGCCTGGAGGCGTGTACCGCCCGCGAGCCGCGCCGGCCGGACGACAGGTCGTACTCCAGGTTCGTGTAGCCGCCGGCCAGCGCGCCCAGGCGCGCGATGGCGGCCGGGCCGAGCGGCGCGCGGCCGAGGTTGGTGTGCACGATGACCCCGCTGGCGTTGACGACCGGCTGCAGCGAGGGGGCGAGGTCCGCGTGCAGCCGCGCCTCCAGGCCCGCCTCGATCCGCTCGGCCGCGCCCGCCGCGTCGCGCAGCTCGAGGGCGGACGCCGCCAGTCGCTCACGCAACGCCGCGGCCTCGGCGCGGATCGCCTGCACCGTGGCGTCCCGGCCGTAGCGGGCCTCGAGGCGCCGCACCGCCGGGCGTTGTCGCAACTGTTCTATCGACGGGATGAGACGGGGTCCAGACGGCATCGCGGCGGGCCGGGCGCGAATTGCACTCACCGAGGGATCGAGCGGGGATCGGCTTGCCGGGCTCCGGCCGTTCAGCATACCATCGCGCGGCCACCCTCGACCGATGAGCGACAGCCGGATTCCACCGGGCTACACCCCCGGGAAGCCCCCCGACCACCGTCCGCAGGAGACGTTCTGGCCGTATGCCGACCTGCCGGAGCAGCCGACGCCGGAGGAGCTGGCGGCGCTCGATCCCGAGCTCCACGAGGTGCTGTTCGGCGCCACCGAGCGCCCCTTCTCGATCACGCTGAGCTTCCCGCCGTTCGACGGCGACGATTGGGAGCGGGCGCTGACGCTGGCCCGCGCCGGGGCCGAGCACCGCACGACCGGGTCGGGCGAGTCGCTCCGGCACCGCGTCCGGTTCCACCCGGGCGACGTCGACAAGCTGCACGCGTTGTTCCAGCTCGTCGACGGTCCGGGCTGCGAGGTGTTGATCGACGACAAACCCGTGCCGTTCGCCCGCGAGCTGTGGCTGCCGCTCGTATGGTGCCTGCTCGCCGCGGCCAGGATGAAGGCGGTCTGATGCGTGCTCTGCTGAGTGTTTCCGACAAGACGGGCTTGGTCGATCTCGGCCGCGCGCTGTCCGCGCGCGGCGCCGAGCTGGTGTCCACCGGCGGCACCGCGCGGGCGCTGTCCGCGGCCGGGTTGCCGGTGACCCCGGTGTCCGACGTCACAGGCTTTCCCGAGATGATGGACGGGCGGGTCAAGACGCTGCACCCGGCGATTCACGGCGGCATCCTCGCGCGGCGCGCCCGTGCGGACGACATGGAGGCGATCCGCGGCCAGGGGATCGCGCCGATCGACGTGGTCGTGGTGAACCTCTATCCCTTCGCGCGGACGGCGGCGTCGGAGGCGACGTTCGACGAGCTGATCGAGCAGATCGACATCGGCGGCCCCGGCATGGTGCGCGCCGCCGCGAAGAGCTTCGAGGACGTGCTCGTGGTGGTGGATCCGGCCGACTACGGCCGCGTCGCAGACGCCCTGGGGAACGCCGGCGGGCCGGACCGGGCGCTGCGCTTCGAGCTGGCCCGCAAGGCGTTCGCGCACACGGCCGCCTACGATGCGACCATCGCGGCGGCGCTGGACGCCGTGGATACCGCAGGACCGGAGTTCACCCGCGCGCCGTTCACCCTGGCCGGCGTGGTGCCCGACCGGCTCTCGGTCCAGGCGCCGAAGGTGCGCGACCTGCGCTACGGCGAGAACCCGCATCAGCGGGCGGCGCTGTATACGGACGGCGCCTGGGGGTTCGGCCGGGCGCGGGTGCTGCAGGGCAAGGCGCTGTCGTTCACCAACCTGCTCGATCTCGACGCGGCGGCGCGCCTGGTCCTGGAGTTCGACGAGCCGGCGGCGGCGGTCGTCAAGCACACCAATCCGTGCGGGGCGGCCACCGCGGCGACCCTGCGCGAGGCGTACGCGACGGCGCGCGGGGTGGACGAGCTGTCCGCGTTCGGCGGCATCGTCGGCCTCAACCGGCCGCTCGACGGGGAGACGGCCGGCGTGGTCGCCGAGACGTTCATCGAGTGCGTGGTGGCCCCCGAGGTGAGCGGCGAAGCGCGGGAGATCCTTGCCCGCAAGACCAACCTGCGCCTGGTCGAGGCCGACTTCCGCGGCGGCGGCGACGCGGCGGGGCGCGACGTGCGGTCCATCCTGGGCGCGTGGCTCTTGCAGGAGCGCGACCGGGTGGTCGAGAGCGCCGGCCCCTGGGAGGACGGCGCGAGGGCGGCGGCCGATGCCGTGCTGCGGGTCGTCACGCAGCGCGCGCCGACCGACGAGGAGTGGGCCGCGCTGCGGTTCGCGTGGCGGGTCTGCGCCCACGTCAAGTCGAACACCGTCATCTTCTCGCGCGCGGATCGCCTGGCCGCGGTCGGGGCGGGGCAGATGAGCCGGGTCGATGCGGTCAACGTGGCGGTGATGAAGGCGGGCGGGAGCCTCGCCGGCACCGTGGCGGCCTCGGACGCCTTCTTTCCCTTCCGCGACGGACTCGACGCGATCGCGTCGGCCGGGGCGACCGCGGTCGTGCAGCCGGGCGGCTCGAAGCGCGACGACGAGGTGATCGCCGCCGCCGACGAGCACGGGATGGCGATGGTCCTTGCCGGCCGGCGGCACTTCCGGCATTGACGGCCCCGCGACGCGTCGGTCCGTTGCAGACCTGCGCTTCGTGCGCCGGGTGCAGGGGCGGGAGCGCGGGGGCGGTACGGTCGTGGAGAGATGATGGGCCGTGCGTTGGACTGGCTGCGGGCTCTGCGCCCGCACCAGTGGACCAAGAACGCGGTGGTGTTCGCGCCCCTCCTGGCCGCGCACCAGGCACGGCTCGGACCGTATCTGGCGGCGGCCGGCCTGTTCGCGGCGCTCTCGGCGTGCGCGTCGGGGACCTACCTGCTGAACGACCTGGTCGACCTGCCGCATGACCGCGCGCACCCGCGCAAGCGCAATCGGCCCCTGGCGGCGGGCCGGTTGCCGTTGCGGCCGGCGGGCGGGCTGGGCGCGGCCCTGGTGCTGCTCGGCACGGCGGCGGCCTTCGTCCTGTCTACCGCGGCCGGGCTCTGCGTGCTCGCCTACGTGCTCGTGACGCTGGGCTACTCGCTGTCGCTCAAGCGCCGGCTCTTCGTCGACGTCGCGGCGCTCGCGCTGCTGTTCACGATTCGCGCCGTCGCCGGCGCGGCGGTGGGCGCCGTCGCGCTGTCGTCCTGGTTCCTGGCGTTCACCTTCTTCGTTTTTCTCGCGCTGGCCATCCTCAAGCGCCAGAGCGAGTTGTCCAGGCTGCGCGCGGCGGGATGTTCCGTGTTGCCCGGACGCGCCTACACGGTGGACGATCGTGTCGTGCTCGCGGCCCTGGCCGCGGCGTGCGGCGTGGCTTCGGCGGTGGTGCTGGCGCTGTACATCCAGAGTCCGGAGGTGCGCGTGCTCTACGGCCGGCCCGAGATCCTGTGGCTGGCGGGCCTGCTGCTGGTCGGTTGGCTGGGACGGATGACGCTGCTGGCGGATCGCGGCGATCTGGGCGACGATCCGGTCCTCTTCGCCACGCTGGACGGGACCACGTGGCTGACGGCTCTCGCCGCGGGCATCGTGGCCGTGTGCGCGGCCGTCCTGTGAGCCGATGAAGCTGTCGGGGTGGGGGCGGTATCCGGTCGTCGACTGCGGCACGGCCGCGTTGCGGGGACCCGAGGACCTGGGCGGCGTGCTGGCGCGCCGCGGCACGTTGATCGCACGCGGGCAGGGCCGGTCCTACGCCGACGCGGCGCTCAACCGCGACCTGACGCTCTCGACGCTGGGGTTGGGGCGGATGCAGGCGTTCGATGCCGACACGGGCGTGCTGACCTGCGAGGCGGGTGTCGGTCTGGACGACATCCTGCGGACTTTCGTGCCGCGGGGTTGGTTTCCACCGGTCGTGCCGGGGACGAAGTTCGTCACCGTCGGCGGCATGATCGCGGCCGACGTGCACGGGAAGAACCACCATCGCGACGGGACCTTCGGAGCCCACGTGGAGGCGTTGACGCTGGCGACGGCGGACGGCGAGGTCCGCCTGTGCAACCGCCTGGAGCACGCCGATCTGTTCCGCGCCACGCTCGGCGGCATGGGGCTCACCGGCGTGATTCTGTCCGCGAGCTTCCGCATGCAGCCGATCGAGACGTCCTTCGTGCTGGCGGAGACCGTGGCGGCGGCGGATCTGGACGCGGCGATGGCTGTCTTCGAGGCGTCGCACGACTGGCCGTACAGCGTGGCCTGGATCGACTGTCTGGCGCGCGGCCGGCGGCTGGGCCGATCGCTGGTCCTGCGCGGGGCGCCGATGCGCCGCCGAGCGCTGCCCGCCGCACTGGCGTCGCGGCCGCTGCGGCCGGCGCCCGAGGGCCGGATCCGCATGCCCGTCGATGCCCCGTCGCTGCTGCTCAACCGCTGGTCGGTAGGCCTGTTCAACGGCCTGTACCACCGGCGGGGACGCGCGCGCCCCGGCCCGCGACCGGTGCATTTCGATCCCTTCTTCTTTCCGCTGGATCGGATCGACGGGTGGAACCGGCTGTACGGACGGCGCGGCTTCGTCCAGTACCAGTGCGTGCTGCCCGCGAGCGAGAGCGCCGCCGGTCTCGCTGCGCTGCTGGGTTGCGTATCCGTGGCCGGACAGGGTTCGTTCCTCGCCGTCCTCAAGCGATTCGGCCCCGCCGGCGAGGGCCTGATGTCGTTTCCGGCCGAGGGCTACACGTTGGCGCTCGACCTTCCCCTGCGCCGGGGGACGCTGGCCCTGGTCGACGCCCTGGACGGGATTACCCACGCGCACGGCGGGCGCGTCTACTTCGCGAAGGACGCCTGCTGCCGGCCGGAACGGATGCGCGAGGGGTATCCGCAACATGCCGCCTTCGATGCGTTACGGAAAGCGTGGGGCGCACCCCGGAAGTTTGCGTCGGAGCTTTCCCGGCGCCTGGAGCTGTGAACGGCGGAACGGCGACAGCCAATGCCTGCGAACAACGACATCGGTCTGGCTCTGGTGATCGGCGCGACCTCCGACATCGGCCGCGCGATCGCGCTCGGACTGGCTCGCGAGGGCTGCGACCTGCAGCTCGCCGGGCGAGATCCGGCGCGGCTGAAGGCGGAGGCCGACGACATCCGGGTGCGCACCGGCGTCGCGGTGACGGAGCACGCGTGCGACGTGCTGAACGCGGACGGCGGCGCGGGGCTGGCCGAAGCGCTCGATCCGTGCCCGGACGCGGCCGTCTGCGTGGTGGGCCTGCTCGGCGATCAGCAGGCGAGCGAGCGCGACGGTTCCGCCGCGCAGCTCGTGATGTGGACCAACTACGTGGGGCCGGCGCTGCTGATGGGCGCCCTGGCGGCACGGTTCGAGGCGCGGGGCAGCGGCGTCCTGGCAGGCGTCAGCTCCGTCGCCGGCGACCGCGGCCGCGCGACCAACTACGTGTACGGTTCGGCCAAGGCGGGATTCACCGCGTTCCTGTCCGGCCTGCGCAACCGGTTGGCCGCGTCGGGCGTTCACGTCGTGACGGTCAAGCCGGGCTTCGTGCGCACCCGCATGACGGAGGGCATGCGCCTGCCGGGGCCCCTGACCGGTGCGCCCGAAGAGGTCGCGCGCGCCGTGGTCGAGGCGATCCGCCGCCGTCGGGACGTCGTCTACGTGCGCCGCGTCTGGCGGGCGATCATGCTCGCCATCCGCCTGGTGCCGGAACGTTGGTTCAAGCGGCTGCGGATATAGCCGTAAGCCGGCCGCCGGCGCGGGGCCGCCCGGTCTCACCGCGGGGAGTCGGAGGAGTTCTCGAGGAGCTCGAAAGCGCTCGGGGGAGCCCAAGAGGCACCGCAGAGCCTGTCGTTGACACCGAAGCCACCGACAATTAGCGTAGCGACGGAGATGGAGAGCGCTGGAATCATCCCGATCGTGCTGACCGGCATGGGCTCGGTCCCAGCCGTACTGCTCGGCGTGTGGGGAATTGTGGCGCGCGACTCCCAGGGCAAGGAGACGGCCGAGCAGTTGGGGCAGCCACGCGAGCGAATGGCCAAGCTCGAAGGGCTGCTGGAAGGACTGCGGGAAGCGATCACCGGAAAACGGGCCTGGGGCCGCCGAGCGAAACCACGCCGAGTCGAGGGGGCCGAGTCGAGGGGCTAACGGGCCATTGGGGCAGGTCGATGACACAGAGGAAAGCGCGCCGGAAGCCCGGCCGGGAAATCGTCGCCGAATGGGACCCCGACGAGCGGAACTGGCTGGAAGCGTTCCAAACGGCGATCAGGAGCAAACACGCCAAGGCCGTAAAGGACATCGTCATCTATGGATCAAAGGCTCGCGGAGACTGGCACAAGGACAGCGACATCGACGTGTTGCTGATCCTGACGAACGAGGCGGCCGGACAGCGCGAGACCCTTGAGAACCTGGCGTACGACCTATCGGTCACGGCAGACGCACTGCCGCTACTGACGACGCTGACCGAAAAGGAATGGGACCGCGAGTCCGGGACGGGATTCCAGCGAGCAATCGAGCGCGACGGAGTGAGCGTGCTGTGAACCGCGAAGACGCAAAGGCGGAGTGGAAAAGGGCTACGGTCTCTCTCGGAGCAACCTACACGCTGGCGATCAACGGCTACAACAACGATGCCGTGTCGCGGGCCTACTACGCAATACTGCACGCGGCCAAGGCAGGCTTGGCGACGAAGGGTATCGACGCTGAATCGCACCGTGGGGTCGCCGCAATGTTCGGAAAAGAGTTCGTGAACACGGGCCAGATGGAAGCGGAGCACGGACGGAACCTCAGGCGCGCTGAAGCCGCACGCCAGAATGCCGACTACCGGGCACACATGGAGTTCACTGGAGAGCAGACTCAGAGGGAAGGGGAGCGAGCACACGGCTTCCTGACGGAGATGCGCAACCAGTTGAAGAGCGCGGGGCTGCGCGAAGACGAGTTGGCTGCAGTGCCCGAAGTCCCAGGAAGCAGCCGGTGTGCACCGGCGGGGATCCAGCCGTAACGAATCCCGGAAATCGACCGGGGAACGGAAAGAAACAGAACCGACTGGCGCGCATCGAAGCGCGATGACCGGCAGGGCGGACGGGATTCGCTCAGAACCGGATTCGCACGCCGAACGACGGGATGATCGGGAATCCCGCGCTCGGGCTCTCCACGATGCGCGGCACGCCGCGGTCCGGGTCGTGGGCCAGCTCGGTCTCGAACTCCACCGGGTTGTCGCGGTTCAGCAGGTTGATGACCTCGATGTACCACAACCAGCGGCCGGACGGCCCGCCGGGCTGGTGGGCGATGCGCAGATCGACGCGGGCGTAGTGGGGCAGGCGCCCCCGCTGCAGAGCGTCGAGGCCGCCGAGGTCGACGGTGTAGATCAGGGCGCCGGCGGTGTCGCGGGCCGGGACGAGGCGCCCGCGCGAATCCTCCTCGTCCGCCACGCGCACGCCGACCGCGGGGGTGTAGGGGAAGCCGGTCGCGAACTGCGCGGTGGCCGCGATGCTCCAGCGGTCGCCCAGCCGGTAGCGGCCGACGGCGTTGAAGGCGTGGGGGCGGTCGTACTCGAACGGGTAGCGCAGGCCGTAGGTGTCGCGGTCGGCGCGGCCCCAGGCGTAGGAGAGCCAGCCGGCGAGCCGGGCCGCCGGGTCGCTGCGGACCAGGTAGACGTCGGCGCCGTAGGCCCGGCCGCCCCCGCCGTTCACCGGCGTGCTGGTTATCCTGGCCGCCGCCGGAACGCTGGCCTGCAGCGCGGCCGGGAAGTCGTAGCGCGCGACGCGGGCGCGCCGCTCGGCCTCCGGTTCCAGGCCGCCGACGATGAGGTCGTCGAAGGTCTTGTAGTAGCCCTCCACGCGGAACAGCGTGTCGGCGCCGAGCTCCTGCTCGAAGCCGGTGACCAGGTGCGTCGCCCGCTCGTGGCGCAGCCCGGTCACGACGGCGGGCGAGAGGTCGAAGAAGTAGTCCGACTGGATGAGCTTCTCGTAGCCGGGGCTCTGGGTGTAGAGGCCCCCGGCGACCCGCAGCCGGCTCGCCCGGCCGAGCGCCAGCGTGGCCGCGAAGCGGGGCGAGAGGACGGCGTCGCCGTTGACGGTGCTCCAGTCGAGGCGCAGGCCCGGCTCGACCGACAGCCGCGGCGTGATCGTGTAGCGGTCCTGGATCCAGGCGCCGCCGCGCGTGCCGGCGAGCGACGAGTCGAGGCTGTCGGGCAGCCCCGCTCCGCCCCGCACGCTCGAGGGGTTGGCGACGGTCTCGTTCCGGTCGCCGGTGATGGAGAGCCCGGCGCCGGACGCCAGCCGGTGCAGCTCGACCCCGGTGTCGAGGGTGTGGGCGGGCGAGAGCGGAAACGCGAGCTCCTGGCGCACCGACAGGTCGCGCACCGACAGGTCGCGGTCGAAGACGACGTTGGTCAGCGCGGCCCCGACCGCGTCGTCGGGCGCGTTCGACCGCCGCGCCGACGATTCGAACGTCGCGTCGACGCCGAGCACGTCGGTGTTGCGGTACCAGGAGACGATGGTGCGCGACGTGGCGGCGCCCCCGAGCAGCGCGTCGAGGCGCAGCGAGACGAGGTCGTTGCCGGCCTCGGAGACGAGGCGTCCGCTGTCGCGCGACTCTTCGTCCTCCTCGTCGTCGAACCGGAAATCGGCGTTCTCGCGGCTGGTGAGGCCGAAGAGCGCGAGCCGGTGCCCGGGGCCGAAGGTCCAGTGGGCCTGGGCCTGCACGTCGGCGAACGCGGGCAGGCTCTGGTCGGTGACCAGGCCGGCGACCAGGTCGTAGTAGGTGCGCCGCCCGCTCAGCAGCCACGATCCGCCGCCGGGGGCGCCGCCCTCCAGCACGACGTTGGCGTCGGTGACGCCGGCCGACGTGGAGCCCGAGAAGTCGCTCTCGCCCACCCGGTTGTCGACGATCAGCAGCGACGAGAGCCGGTCGCCGTACGCCGCCCCGAAGCCGCCCGCGGTCAGCTCGAAGCGCTCGACGGTCTCCGGATTGAACGCGCTGACGAGGCCGAACAGCCGGTAGGGATTGTGGATCTCCACCCCGTCCATCACCGTGAGGTTCTGGTCCGGCGTGCCGCCGCGCACCGCCAGCCGGCTGCCGAAGTCGCCGGTCGACGCCACGCCCGGCAGCGTGTCCAGGGTGCGGAAGATGTTGTCGAAGGCGCCGGCGACCTCGAACACCTCCGCGGCGGCGATGGGGGTGGCGGCGGCCCGCTCCGGCACGGCGGCGGGGGTGGACACCACCTGCACGGTCTCGGCGAAGGTGTTGCGGAACAGCAGGATCTCCAGCGCCGCGCCCGCCCCCGCGACGGCGGGCTCGAGGGCGACGGTGGTCTCCAGGTAGCCGTCGGCCGCCACCCGCAGCCCGGCGTCGTCCGGCGCGAGCGTCACCGAGAAGCGTCCGTCCGCGTCCGTCGCGACCGTCTCGGCTCCGCTGGCGACGGTGGCGGCGGCGATCGGGGCGTTGCCGGCGCCGTCGAGCACGACGCCGGTGACCACCCGCGGCGCCGGATCGCCGGCCTGGGGGGCGGTCTCGCCTGGGGCGGCGGTTTCCACCCGCGCGCCGGCTCCGGCGCCCGGAGCGGGGAGCGGGGCCAGCAGCAGCACCAGGGCCAGCAGGCCGCCCAGCCCGCGGGCGGGCCGGGACGGCCGGCGGAGACGACACGAAGGACGGAGGCGGGCCGGCGTGGACATGATCTGAAGGACCTGCGAGCGACCGGACAGGTTTGACGGACTCAGGCGATCCGGGGCGCGGGACCGGCCGCGGCCGATGCCGGCAGGGTCACGAGGACCAGCAGCAGCATCAGGAATTCGGAGTCGCCGAAGTTGTACTCGAACAGCCCGGCCGCGAGCATGGCGGCCATCGCCGCCAGCGCGCCCGCGGCCAGGGTGCGGGAGGCGGGATCCCGCAGCCGGCGGACGAGGTCGCGCGCCGCCGCCGCGACGAACCACACCCACAGGGCCAGCGCGGGCAGCCCGCGCTCGGCCGCGATCTGCAGCGGGACGTTGTGCAGGTGGGGGTTCGTCTCGTTGACCGCGTTCGCGGGGCGGTAGTCGGCGTAGACCTCCTCCACGAGCCCGGGGCCGATACCGGTCAGGGGGTGATCGCGGACCATGCCGGCCCCGGCCGTCAGCATCGCCAGCCGGTCCCGATTGGTCGGGTCCCGCAGGTCGAAGGTGCTGTAGAGGCGGTCGGTCACCTGCGCCGGGGCGACGGCGAGGAAGACGACGGCGGCCACCGGGGCCAGCGCGAGCAGGCGGCGGTCGCGCAGCACGAGCAGCAGGCCGCCGGCGGCGGCGGCCCCGATCCACGCGCTCCGGGTCAGGGTGACGACGAGGGCGACCGAAAGCGCCGGCAGGACGACGAGGGCGCCGGCGCGGTCGCGGGCGTCGAAGAGCAGCCGGGACAGGGCGGCGCAGAGCATCAGCATCAGGAGCCCGGCGTAGGTCATGTAGTGCCCCATGGACCCGCTGGGCCGCTGTCCGAGGTTGTCGTACTGCAGGATGCCGTACTGCACGATGCCGGCGACCGCGTTGACCGCGCCGGCCGCCAGGGCCACGGTGACGACCGTCCGGGCGCGCTCGCCGCGGGCGAAGGCGAGAACGATCGGCGCGACCAGGAACAGCAGCACCTCCCGCGACTCGACGAGGCTGGTCGCCGGGGCGAGGGAGAACGGCACGCTGACGGCGACCGTCCACGCGGCATAGGCCAGCAGCGGCGTGAAGAACGCGGGCGCCGGGGAGCGTTCGGCGCCGTCCGCGCGGGCGGCCAGCCACACGCCGGCGAGCACCGTCAACAGGATCTGCGAGACCGCGATGGACAGCGGCAGGGCGAAGACGAAGAGCAGCAGCACGGGCCAGCCGACGGCGTCCGGCCTCGACGCGGCAGGCAGGCGCAGGGGCATGACGGTGCGTCGGAGCGCGGCGATCACGAATCGACGGTGGCTTCGTCGATCAGCATCACCGGGATGTCGTCCTTGATCGGGAACACGCGGCGGCAACTGCCGCACTTGAGCCCGGCGCCGTCGTTGACGATCGCGACCGGCGTCTTGCAGGCGGGGCAGGCGAGAATCGCGAGCAGTTCCGGATCGACAGCCATGATCGAATTCTCACTATAGCAGAATGCCGGCGCCGCGCCGTCGTGGCGGTTCGTGGCGGCCGGCGCGTGGAATCCGGTCTTGTCGCCGGGCCCGACCTGTGGAAGAATCGCGAGCATGTGTTATGCGGCCCGCGTTGTCTCCCTGGCTTTCGCGTTTCCGGTGCTCGTCACGGTAATCGCCGGGCCTGCCGCCGCGCAGGCGCCCGCGGAACCGGACTCGCCGGCGCGCGCCGAGGCGTACGCCCGTTTCATGATCGGCCGGCACCTGGAGGGGCTGGACGATACCGAGGGCGCCGTCCGGGCGTTCCGGGAGGCCGCCCGGCTGGATCCGGCGGCCGGCGAGCCGCTCGCCGAGCTGGCCGCGCTGTACGCCCGGGCCGGCCGCGCCGACGACGCCATGGACACCGCCGAGGAGGCGCTGGCCCGCGAGCCCGACAACCGCTCCGCCCACCGCGTGCTGGGGCTGGCCTACGCCGCCGCGGCCTCCACGCGCGAGGGCACGCGCGAGGAGGTCGACCTGGCCGTCGAGCACCTGGAGCGGGCGCGCGGGTCGGTGGTGCCGGATCTGCAGGTCGAGCTGACGCTGGCGCGCTTCTATCTGCGGGCGGCCGCGACGGACGAGGCGATCGGGCTGCTCGAGGAGCTGTCCAAGGATCAGCTCGCCTACGCGCTGGCGAGCGTCCTGCTGGCCGAGGCCTACCAGCAGGCGGGCCGCCACGACGAAGCGCTCCGCACGCTGGAGGAGGCGGTGGGCAGCACCCGGCCCACGTACCGGATGCTGGCGCGTCTGGGCGAGCTCTACGAGCAGGCCCGCCGCTGGCGCGACGCCGCCGAGGCCTACCGGGGTGCGGTGGCCCTGAATCCGCGCAGCGCCGGGGTCCGGCGCCGCCTGGCCGCGGTGCTGCTGGAGGGCGACGAGGCCGCGCGTGCCCGCGATGTCCTCGAAGGCATCCTCGAGATGCGCCCCCGCGACACGGCCAGCTACCACATGCTGGCCGAGGTGGAGATCGCCCTCACCAACTTCGACGCGGCCGAGTCGGCGGCCCGCCGGCTGATCGAGCTGGAGCCGGACGGACTGCGGGGACCCTACGTGCTGTCCCAGGTCTTCGAGCGCCGGCACGAGTACCAGCGCGTCGTCGAGACGCTGGCGCCGGTGCTGGAGCGGGCGCGCGCGATGCGCCCGCAGCGGCTGCTGGCCGAGATGCTGGACCAGCTCGGGCGCGCGTACCAGTGGCTCGAGGATCCCCAGGGAGCGACGCAGGTGTACGAGGACGCGGTGTCGCTGATGCCCACCAGTCCCGGCTTCCAGGCGCGGCTGGCGCAGGCCTACGTCGACGGGGAGCGCCATGACGACGCGGCCCGGCTCCTGGCGCGGGCGCGCGACGCGAGCCCCCGGAACCTGACGCTGGCCATCATCGAGGCCGACCTGTACGGCCGGCGGGGCAACCTGGAGCGGGGCGAGGATCTGCTCGTGGATCTGCTCGCGGAGAACCGGGACGTGCCGCGCGCGCATCTGGCCCTGGCGTCCTTCTACAGCGAGCACGACCGGCTGCGCGAAGCCCTCCTGGTGCTGGAATCGGCGCAGCAGCAGTTCCCGGGCGAGACGTCCATCCTGTTCCTGCTCGGCGCGGTCCTCGAGCAGAGCGACCGGTTCGCCGACGCCGAGCGCGCGTTCCGGCGGGTGCTCGATCGGGATCCGGAGCACGCGCAGGCGCTGAACTACCTGGGCTACATGCTCGCCGACCGGGGCGAGCGCCTGGACGAGTCGGTGGCCCTCATCGCCCGCGCGGTCGAGCGGGATCCGCACAACGGCTCCTATCTCGACAGCCTGGGCTGGGCGTACTTCAAGCTCGATCGGCTGGATCTGGCCGAGCCCCCGCTGCGCGCGGCCGGCGATCAGTTGCAGCGCAACTCCGTGGTTCAGGATCACCTCGGCGATCTGCTCCACCGGCTGGGGCGGTACGACGAGGCCATCGCCGCCTGGCGGAGGGCGCTGGACGGCGACGGCGAGGAGATCGATCCCGCGGCGATCGAGCGCAAGATCAGGGACGCGCAACGCCGTCTCGATCGGTAGTCTCCACCGCGAACGACCCGTGCCGGCTCGTGCGCCCGCCGGACTCCGGCGATTCCGAATCCCCGTGCTCGCGGTCGCGTTGCTCGCGGCGGCCTGCGCGTCGTCGCGCCGCGGCATCGAGCTGCCGGACGGCGGGGGCGTGCCGCTGCCCGACCACTCCGCCTTCTGGGAACGGGTCGCGGCGCCCTGCCGCGGCGTCCGCACGATGGAGTTCCTGCTCGTGCTCGGCGGCCGGTCGGGCGACACCACGCTGCGGCGCACCCGCATGCGGGCGGCGGCGGAGCGTTCCGGCTCGTTGCGCATCGAGGCCCTCGCGCCGTTCGGTGCGCCCCTGTTCGTCTTCGTCGCGCGCGACGACAGCGCGACTCTGCTGCTGCCGCGCGACGGGCAGGTGGTGCACGGCGCCCGGCCGGCGGAGGTGCTGCACGCGCTGGCCGGCCTGGCCCTGGCTCCCGCGGACGTGCATGCGCTGCTGACCGGGTGCCTTGCGCCGGACCCGGTCGCCACCGCCGCCCGGCGCCACCCCGATGGGTCGGTGACGGTGGAGCTGGAGGGCGGGGCGGCGGCGTACGTGCGCGGCGCGGACGGAGAGCAGGTCGTCGCCGCGGGCCGGCGGGGCGATCTGACGGTCGAGTACTCGGAGCACGTCCGCGGCCTGCCGCGCCGGCTCCGGATCCGGATGGACGGCCCGCGGGGCGGCGCCGACCTGACCGGGACGCTGTCGCGGGTGAGCATGAACATCACCCTGCACCCGGCCGTGTTCGAGGTCGATGTGCCGGCGGACTACACGCCGGTCTCGCTGAGCGGCCTGCGCGGCGGGTCGCCCCTGGAACAGGCGTCGCCGCCGGCCGGAGACGCGGCGGCCAGGCCGTGACCGGCCGTCGTTCGCCCGGCCGCCTGCGGGTTCGCGCGCCGGCGAAGATCAATCTCGACCTGCGGGTGCTGCGGCGCCGCCCGGACGGCTACCACGAGGTGTCGACGATTTTGCAGTCGATCGCGCTGCACGACACGCTTACGATTGCCCCGCGGCACGGTCCGCTGACGGTCCGCTCCGCCGCGCCCGAGGTGCCCGCCGATCGGGGCAATCTGGTCTGGACCGCCGCGGCGGCGCTCTGGCGCGCCGCGGGGCGGCCGGGAGACCCGGACGGGGTCGGCGTGTCGATTCGCAAGCGCGTTCCGGCCGCTGCGGGACTCGGCGGCGCGAGCAGCGACGCGGCGTCCGCGCTGCGGGCGTTGCGGCGGTGGTGGGCGCCGTCGGCGAGTGCGCGGTGGCTGGAGGGAGTCGCCGCGGACGTCGGATCGGACGTGCCGTTCTTCCTGCGCGGCGGCACGGTGCTGGCGACGGGCCGGGGCGAGCGGATGCGCCGGCTGCGGCCGCCGGAGGGGTACTGGGTGGTGCTGGCCGCGCCCGGGTTCGGCGTCTCGACGGCCGACGCCTACCGCTGGTGGGACCTGGACGCGCCCGAAGCCGCCGCCGGCCCGCGCGGGAAGGCCGGGGCGCCGGGGGGGTGGCGCCGCGATCTCGGGCGGCTGCGCAACGACCTGGAGGCGCCGGTCGGGCGGCGGCATGCGGAGATCGGGGCGCTGGCCGCCCGCCTGCGGGCCGCGGGGGCCCTGCGCGCCGCGCTCACCGGGAGCGGCTCGGTGGTCTTCGGCCTCTTCGCGTCGCGGGCACGGGCGCTGGAGGCGCGTCGCGCGCTGCGCGCGATCGTGGCCGCCCCCGGCGGGGTGCTGTTGACCCGCACCATCGACGCCGTCGCCTGCGCGCGTCTTGCCGCCGTCGCCCGCATCGACTAAACTCGCCGTTCGCGCACCGCGCGCCGGACGTCTCCGTGCGTCCGCCCGTGCGGCGGGCGCCGCGGGCTGCTACCGATGGGGCGTGGCCAAGCGGTAAGGCGCGGGACTTTGGATCCCGTATTCGAAGGTTCGAATCCTTCCGCCCCAGCCATCTGCGGGAGACGCAGCAACGCGCAGAGACCCGGCGCCGACGAGGAACCGTGCCGACTCACAACGGAGATCTGAAGCTGTTCGCGGGCAGCGCCCATGCGGCGCTGGCGGAGGAGATCGCCGGCGTCCTCGGGGTGCCGATGGGCCGCGCGGCGCTGCGGCGCTTCTCCGACACCGAGGTGTCGTTTCAGATCGACGAGAACATCCGCGGCACCGACGTGTTCGTCGTGCAGCCGACCTGCGCGCCGGTGGACCAGCATCTGGTCGAGTTGTGCGTGATGATCGACGCTTTCCGGCGGTCTTCGGCGGCCCGCATCACCGCGGTGATGCCGTACTACGGCTACGCCCGCCAGGACCGCAAGGACAAACCGCGGGTGCCGATCTCGGCGAAGCTGGTCGCCAACCTGGTGAGCGCGGCCGGCGCCAACCGCGTGCTGACGATGGACCTGCACAAGGCGCAGATCCAGGGATTCTTCGACATCCCGGTCGACCACCTGTTCGCGACCCCGGTGTTCATCGACTACCTGACGCGCGCCGGCTACCGGGGCCACGTGACGATCGTGTCGCCCGACGCCGGCGGCGTGGAGCGGGCGCGCGCCTACGCCAAGCGGCTGGACGCGGATCTGGCGATCATCGACAAGCGCCGGTCCGAGGACGGGCACGCCGAGGTGATGCACGTCGTCGGCGAGGTCCGGGACCGCGTGTGCGTGATCCTGGACGACATCGTCGACACGGCGGGAACGCTGCAGCAGTCGTCGCGGGCGGTCGAGAAGAGCGGGGCGGCCGGCATCATGGCCTGCGCGGTGCACGGCGTGCTTTCGGGACCCGCGTTGGAGCGGGTGGCGGATTCCCCGCTCGAGAAGCTCATCGTGACCAACACGATTCCCCTGCGCCCGGAGTTCGAGCGGTCCCCCAAGGTTCGGGTGCTGTCGGTCGCCGGGTTGCTCGGCCGGGCCATCCAGAGCATCCACCAGGAGACTTCGGTGTCGTCGCTGTTCGTGTAGGGAGAAGAGGGAAGAGATGCAAGCCACTTTGGTCGCCGCCACCCGGAAGACGCGCGGCAAGAACGAGGCGCGCCGGCTGCGGCGCACGGGACGGTTGCCTGCCGTCGTGTACGGCAAGGCGCCGGTGGAGAGCGTGGCCCTGGACGTCGACCCGAAGGCGGTGCTGCGCATCCTGCATTCGGAGTCGGGCATCAACACGCTCGTCGACCTGCAGGTGGACGGCAGCGATTCCGGGAAGGTGCTGATCAAGGACATCCAGCACGATCCGGTCACCGATGCCCTGCTGCACGTCGACCTCTTCCACCTGGCGATGGACAGGGCGATTGTCGTGACGGTGCCGGTGACGCTCCACGGCGAGGCGGCCGGCGTCAAGCAGCAGGGCGGGCTGCTCGACTTCGTCACCCGGGAATTCCAGATCGAGTGCATGCCGGCCGAGATCCCGGAGCACGTCGACGTCGACGTCAGCGACCTGATGATCGGCGACGGCGTACGGGTCCGCGACGTGGCCGAAGGAGCGGACTGGACGCCGGTGAGCGATCGCGACACGCTGCTCGTGCACGTGACTACGGCCAAGACCGGGCCCGACGAGGACGAGGAGGAGGAGACCGAGGCGGACGCGGAAGGCGCCGAGGGCGAGGCCGACGGAGGCGACGGGGCGGACTAGGGAGTCTGCGCCGTCGGGAATGGAGGCCGCGTGCGGTTGATAGTCGGCCTCGGCAATCCGGGCGCGCAGTACCGCGGGACGCGCCACAACGTCGGCTTCGAGGTGATCGACGTGCTGGCCCGGCGCCTCGACCTGGGCTTCGAGAGCGCGCCGGCCGACGCGGTTCTGGCGCGGCAGCGCGGGCCCGGCGCCCGTGTGATGCTCGCCAAGCCGCTCACCTACATGAACCGGAGCGGCGGGGCGGTGCAGGCGTTGCGCCACTATTTCCGGATCGAGCCGGAGGCGTTGCTCGTGGTGGCGGACGACGTCAATCTGCCGCTGGGGCGGCTGCGCGGCCGGAAGAACGGATCGGACGGCGGCCACAACGGGTTCGCCTCGATCATCGCGGCCCTGGGCACCGGCGATTTCGCCAGGTTGCGAATCGGGGTGGGCCGGGGCGACACCCGGCGGTCGCTGACCGCCCACGTGCTCGCGCGATTCGGCGCGGACGAGCAGGAGGAGATGGAGGCGGCCGTCGAGCGTGCCGCCGACGCCGTCGAGACGTTCGTCGAGGACGGCATCGACAGGATGATGAACCGGTTCAATTGAGGCCGCGAGGCTCCTTGCCGCCGTGTCCCGGCGGCCGCCGAGTCCGAAGGGAGACCAATGAGCGAGACGCGACAGTACGAGGTCGTCTACGTCGTCAGCCCGGAGATTACCGAAGAGGGGGTCACCGAGCTGCACGAGCGGATTGCGGAGATCGTCGGGCAGTTGGGCGGCAGCATCGACAAGACCGACAACTGGGGACGCCGGCGCCTGGCGTACGAGATCGACCGCCACCGGGAGGGGACCTACGTCATCGAGACGGTCACCGGTCCGGGCACGCTGGTGACCGAGCTGGACCGGCGCCTGCGGGTGATGGAGCAGCTCCTGCGGCATCTCATCGTGCGCGTGGACGAGGATCTGCGGAAGGCGCGGCGCGCCCGCGAGCGGCGGCAGAGCCGCGAGCAGCGGCGTCAGGCGAAACGGGTGCCGGCCGGTCTCGGCGCGCCGGCTGCCGCGGCGACCGCGGATGTGCCCGCGGCGGCGTCCGGCGCGACGGCGCCGTCCGCACCGGCGGCTGCCGCTGCCGCACCGGTGGCTGCCGCCGCCGCACCGGACCCCGTGCCCGCGGCGGCTTCGGAACCGGCGGTGGAGCCGGCTGCGTCGCCGGAACCGGCCGCGCCTTCGGAACCGGCGGTGGAGCCGGCTGCGTCGTCGGAGCCGGCCGTGGCGGAGGATGCGGCGAAGACCGCGGAGGTGACCAATGAGTGACGAGCGGGACGGCCGACGCGGCGGCAGGAGCGGCGGCGGCAAGGGCGGCGGGGGACGCCGCGGAGGCGGACGCCGGCGCAAGGTCTGCCGCTACTGCGTCGACAAGGTCGACTACATCGACTACAAGGACGTGCGCCTGCTCATGATGGCGATCGCCGAGCGCGGCAAGATCCAGCCCCGGCGCATCTCCGGCACGTGCGCCAAGTGCCAGCGGAAGCTGACGACGGCCATCAAACGCGCACGCCAGATCGCGCTCGTGCCGTACGTGCTGGATTAGGAGTCGCCGATGATGGAAGTCATCCTGCGGGATCACATCGACAACCTGGGCCGTCGCGGCGATATCGTCAACGTGGCCAACGGCTACGCGCGCAACTACCTGCTGCCGCAGAAGCTCGCCCTGCTGGTGACGCCGTCGAACCGCCGGCAGGTGGAGCGCGAGCGGGTGGTCGCCGACGCCCACGAGGCGGACGAGCGGGCCCGCGCCGAGAGCTTCGCCGAGCGCCTGCGCGGGACCGAGTGCGTCTTCCCGCGGCGGGTCGGGGAGACGGGCACGCTCTACGGGTCGGTGACCTCGGCCGACGTCGCGGATCATCTCGCGACCCTCGGTTTCGAGGTCGACAAGCGCCACATCCAGCTTGGCGAGCCGTTGAAGGAGCTCGGCGAGTTCCCCGTGACGGTCAAGCTGCACCGCGACGTGAGCACCGAGGTGACGGCGAAGGTGGTCCGGGAAGAGACCGGCGACGAGTCCGCCGAGGCGGCCGAGGCGGGGGCCGAGGCGGCCCCCGAGTCTGTGCCGTAGCACGGAGCGGACTCGGGGTCAGGCCCGGTTGGGCGGCAATCGGAGCCGCAGGCGACGATTGTCGGGCCAGCGCGACGCTTGCGCGCGGGGCGGCCGGCGGGCGGCGTTCCGGTGCGGTTGGAGTGAGAAATGGCGCAGCCGGCCGTCAGCGCGGGCCCGAAGGCGCTGCCCCACAACCTGGAGGCGGAGCGGTCCATCCTCGGCGCCATTCTCATCCGCAACGACGCTTTCAACGTCGCGGCGGAGCTGATTGACGTCGACGACTTCTTCCGTGACGCCCATCGCCGCGTCTTCGACAAGATGGTCGACCTCAGCGAGCGGGGTCAGGCCATCGATCTGGTCACGCTGCGCGACGAGCTGAGCCGCTCCGGCGATCTCGACCCGGTCGGGGGGCCCGCCTACATCTCGTCCCTCGCGGATGGGGTCCCGCGCTCGACCAACGTCGAGCACTACGCGCGGATAGTGAAGGAGCGCGCCACGCTCCGCAACCTGATCGCGGCCGCGAACCGGATCGAGGCCGAGGCCTACACGACGCAGGAAGAGGCTTCGGTCGTGCTCGATCGGGCCGAGCAGGAGATCTTCGCGATCGCCGAGGGCCGCATCCGCAGCGGCTTCGTGCCCCTCAGCGAACTGGCCCAGGACAGCTTCAGCACGATAGAGCGGCTGCAGAGCGTTCAGAGCGCCGTCACCGGGGTGCCGACCGGCTTCGTCGACATCGACGAGATGACGGCCGGGCTTCAGCCGGCCGATCTGGTCATCGTGGCCGCCCGTCCCTCGATGGGCAAGACCGCCTTCGCACTGAACATCGGCGCCCACGTCGGGACCTCCGGCGAGCGGACGGTCGGGGTGTTCAGCCTCGAGATGGCGAAGGAGCAGCTCTTTCTGCGGATGCTGACCAGCGCCGCGCAGGTCGACTCCCACCGCTTCCGCACCGGGCTGCTGACCGACGCCGACTACGCCAGCCTGTCCGAGGCGATGACGGCGCTGTCGGACGCGCGCGTGTACATCGACGACACCCCGTCGCTCGGGGTGCTGGAGATGCGGGCGAAGTCGCGCCGGCTGAAGGCGGAGCACGGGCTCGACCTGGTCATCATCGACTACCTGCAGTTGATGCAGGGGCGCGGCCGGTTCGAGAACCGCAACCAGGAGATCGCCTCGATCTCGCGTTCGCTCAAGGCGCTGGCGAAGGAGCTCGACGTGCCGGTGGTGGCGCTGTCGCAGCTCAGCCGCGCCCCGGAGTCGCGCGGCGACAAGCGCCCGCAACTGTCCGACCTGCGGGAGTCGGGTGCGCTGGAGCAGGACGCCGACGTGGTCATGTTCATCTTCCGCGAGGACATGTACGAGGAGACGCCGGAGAACGAGAACGTCGCGGAGATCATCATCGGCAAGCAGCGCAACGGACCGACGGGCACGGTCCGTCTGGCCTTCCTGAAGCAGCAGACCCGCTTCGAGAACCTGAGCTCGGACTATCAGTAGCCCGGCTCTGACGACCCGCCGTGGTGCGCCCAACCCATGCCGTCGTCGACCTGGACGGCCTGATCGCCAACTACCGGGCGATCCGCGGCCTGCTGGCCGGCGGCGCGGGCGGCCTGCCGCCGCGGATCGTCGCGGTCATCAAGGCCAATGCCTACGGCCACGGGGCGGCGCGCGTGGCGCGCGCGCTCGAGGGCAAGGCGCAGGGCCGCTCCGCTCCGCCGCCGATGCTCGCCTGCGCCGACATAGAGGAGGGGGTCGACCTGCGCGCCGCCGGGGTGCGGGCGCCCATCCTGGTTTTCGGTGCGCTGAGCGTCAGCGATCTCGACGGCCTGTTCGCGCACGACCTGACACCGACGGTCTCGTCGCCCTCGGCGGCGCGGGCGCTGGAGCAGGCGGCGGCCGCGCGCGGCGTGCGTCTGGGCGTGCACCTGAAGATCGACACGGGGATGAACCGGTTCGGATTCCGCCACGACAATCTGCCGGCCACCCTGCCGGCCGTGCTGCAGGCGCCGCATCTGGCGGTGGAGGCCGTCTATACGCACTTCGCGACCGCGGAGGACCGCGATCATCCGCTGTTCGAGCGCCAGCGTACGCGCTTCGAGGCCATCCGCGCGGCGGCGGCCGAGCTCGGCCTCGCCGGGGTCTGGTGGCACGCCGCCAACAGCGCGGCGCTGCTGCGGGACCGGCGGACCTGGTACGACGCGGTGCGGCCCGGCCTGCTGCTGTACGGCATCGCGCCGCCGCCGCTGGAGCCCGACCTGCGCCTGCGGCCGGTGATGTCCCTGCGGAGCCGCGTGGTGGCGGTCAAGGGCATGCGTCCGGGCGAGACGGCCGGCTACGGCGCTCGCTTCGTTGCGGACCGGGCGTTGCGGGTGGCGCTGATCCCGGCCGGCTACGCGGACGGTCTCGACCTGCGGCTCGCCGGGCGGGGCGTGCTGCTGGTCGGCGGGGTGCGGGCGCCGGTCGTGGCGGTTTCGATGGACTCGCTGGTCGTCGACGTCACGGCCGTCGAGGCGGCGCCCGGCGACGAGGTCGTCCTGCTCGGCGCGCAGGGGGCGGACGTCATCGGCGCCCGGGACGTGGCGGGCGCGATAGGCACGGTGCCGCACGAGATCCTGTGCCGCATCGGGGCGCGGATCGAGCGGACCTATAATCCCTGATCCATCCCCCGAAACGATGCCCAGAGCCAAGGTCGAGGCGCGGACGGTGTTCGTCTGCCAGGCGTGCGGCGGCCGGTCGCGGAAGTGGACCGGGCAGTGCCCGGAGTGCCGGGACTGGAACACCCTGGTCGAGGAGCCGGAGGCGGCGGCGCCGGCCGCCGGGGACGACGCTCGCTACGGCGGGCTCGCGGGGCGGGCCGAGGTGCGCCGCTACAGCGAGATCGACGTCGAGAACGCCGCGCGCGTGCCGAGCGGGTTCGGAGAGTTCGACCGGGTGCTCGGGGGCGGCATCGTGCCCGGATCGATGGTGCTGGTGGGCGGCGAGCCGGGGATCGGGAAGTCGACGCTGCTGCTGCAGGTGGCGGCGCGGATCGCGGCCGCGGCCGGTCCCGTGCTGTACGCGTCGGGCGAGGAGTCCGAGCAGCAGGTGAAGGAGCGCGGGCAGCGCCTCGACGTCGGCGACCCCGATCTGTACCTGCTGGCCGAGACCTGCCTGGAAAGGCTGCTCGAAGCGGTCGACCGGGTGCGGCCGAGGCTGCTGGTGGTCGATTCCATCCAGACGATCTACTCGCTGAACCTGGCGTCGGCGCCCGGCAGCGTGGGGCAGGTGCGCGAGGCGGCGACGCACCTGCTGTTCGGCGCCAAGCGGCGCAACCTGCCGACGATTCTCGTCGGCCACGTGACCAAAGACGGGAGCCTGGCCGGGCCGAAGGTGCTGGAGCACGTGGTCGACACGGTGCTGTACTTCGAGGGCGAGCGGCACCATTCGCACCGCGTGGTGCGGGCGGTGAAGAACCGTTTCGGAGCGGTCAGCGAGCTGGGCGTGTTCGAGATGACGGGCGCCGGTCTGGTGGCGGTCTCGAACCCGTCCCGCCTGTTCCTCTCCGACCGCGCGGCCGGCGTGCCGGGGTCGGTGGTGCTGTGCTCGCTGGAGGGTACGCGGCCCATTCTGGTGGAGGTGCAGGCGCTGGTCAGCACCGGTGCGTACGGGACGGCGCGGCGGATGGCGAGCGGCATCGACCACAACCGGCTGTCGCTGCTGCTGGCGGTGCTGGAGAAGCGGGCGGGGCTCGGGCTGGCCGGCGAGGACGTCTTCGTCAACGTGGCGGGGGGGCTGGCGATCGACGAGCCGGCGGCCGACCTGGGCGTGGTGGCGGCGGTGGCGTCGAGCCTGCGCGGGCGCGGGGTGCGGCCGGGCACGGCGGTGTTCGGCGAGGTGGGGCTGGGCGGCGAGGTGCGCGGCACGCCGCAGGCGGGGCTGCGCGTCCGCGAGGCGGCGCAGCTCGGATTCACGCGCTGTGTCATGCCGGAGGTGAACCGTGGCCGGGAGACGGCCGACGCCGGGTGCGAGACGGTCGGGGTCGAGTCCGTCGAGGATGCCCTCGACGCGCTGCTGGCCGTCTCGTGAGTGAATCGCGCGATGCCTTCGTTCCACTGGTGGCGGACCGTGTTCTGGCTGATTCCGGCCATCTCGGTCTACACGATCGTGCTCGGCGCGCTGTCGCTGGCGTCGATGGCGGTCGACCGCCGCGGCCGACTGGCGCACGGGTGCGCGAGGACCTGGGCGTGGCTCATCCTGGTGACGACCGGCGTTCGCACGTCGGCGCGCGGGGTCGAGCAGGTGGACCGGCGCGCGCCGTACGTCTTCGTCTCCAATCACCAGAGCATCTACGACATCCCGGTCCTGTTCGTCCTGCTCCCGCTGCAGCTCCGGATCATCGCGAAGGCGTCGCTCGGCCGCTTTCCGGTGCTCGGCTGGCACCTGCGCTGGACCGGCCACCTGCTGGTGGATCGCGCCCGCGCCGGGGCCGGCGCATTGAGACAGGTCGCGCGCCTGATGCGCCGGGGTCACTCGCTCATCGTCTTTCCCGAGGGGACCCGGAGCCGGGACGGGCGGTTGGGGCGTTTCCGGCGGGGGCTGTTCCTGCTCGCCATCGAAGCCGGGCTGCCGGTGGTGCCGGTGGCGGTGTCGGGCACGCGGCACGTCATGCGCAAGGGGATGCTGACGACACGGCCCGGCGACGTGGAGCTGGTCGTTCATCCGCCGCTGCGCACCGACGGCCTGAAGCGCGCCGACGCGCCAGCGCTGGCCGAGCGTGTTCGCGGCATCATCGCGTCGACCGTCGCCGAGCTGGAGGGTCGGGCGGGGGTGCGCCCCGCCGGCCGCGGCGGCGATGCGGCGTCGGAGGGCAAGGCGGCATGCGCGTAGCGGCGATCATCGCGGCGGGCGGGCGCGGTCTGCGCGCCGGGGGCGGCGTGCCCAAGCAGCTCCGATCCATCGGCGGGCGCACCCTGCTGGAGCTCGCGCTGGCGCCGTTCGACCGCAGCGCGCGGGTTGCGGAGATCGTCGTGGTGCTGCCGCCGGAATCGATGGCGGATCCGCCAATCGGGTTCCAGGCGGTGGAAACCCCCCTGCGGGTCGTCGCCGGCGGTCGGCGGCGCCAGGATTCGGTGGCGGCCGGCCTCGATGCCGTCGGTGACGCGGCCTCGCTGGTGCTGGTCCACGACGCGGCGCGCCCGTTCTGCAGCCAGGCGCTCATCGGCCGCGTCATCGACGCGGCCGCCGAGGCGGGGGCCGCCGTGCCGGCCGTCCAGGCGACCGATACGGTCAAGCAGAGCGCGGACGCCGGCGGACACGCCGTGGTGGCCGCGACGCTCCCGCGCGAGCGCATCCACCTGGCCCAGACGCCGCAGGGCTTCCGCATCGACGTGTTGCGCGCCGCGGTGGCGCTCGGCCGGAGCGGGGCCGACGCGACGGACGAGGCGCTGCTGGCGGAACGGGCGGGGTACGCGGTGCGTCTCGTCGAGGGGGACCCGGAGAACGTGAAGATCACGACCCCGGCGGATCTGGATCGCGCGGCCGGACGAATGGTGCGGGCGCGCGTTGCGCCTGCCGTCGCCGTACGCGTGGGCATCGGCTACGACCTGCATCGGACCGTCGCCGGGAGACCGCTGATCCTCGCGGGGGTGCACGTGCCCCACGACCGGGGGCTGGACGGGCACTCGGACGCCGACGCGGTCTGCCACGCCCTGATCGACGCCGTTCTGGGCGGCGCCGCGGCGGGCGACGTCGGGCAGCACTTCTCCAACCGCGATCCCCGCTGGAAGGGCGCGTCGAGCATTGATCTGCTGGAACGCGCGGTCGCCATAGTGCGCGAGCGCGGGTACGCGGTCGGCAACGCCGACGTCGTGGTCATCGCCGAGCGCCCGCGCATCGGCCCGCATGCCGCCGCGATGCGGGAGCGGCTGGCGGAGGCGCTCGAGGTGGCGGTGGCTGCCGTCAGCGTGAAGGCGAAGACGGGCGAGGGGGTGGACGCGGTGGGCCGCGGCGAGGCGATCGCGGTGCACGCGGTCGCCACGCTGGTGTCGCGATGACGATCTTCGGCGTCAAGCCGGCGATCGAGGCGCTGCGCGCCGGGCTGGTCACGGCGCTGGCGGTGAGCGTGCGCCGCCGGCGCGGTCTGACGGAGCTGCTGGAGCTGGCGGATCGCTGCCGGGTGCGCCTGCGCCGGGTCGATCCCGCGGAGCTGGACCGGCTCGCGGGCGGGGCGGCGCACCAGGGCGTGGTCGCCACGGTGCGCGCGCTCGACACGTACGCGGTGGCCGACCTGGTCGCGGTCCGTACGCCGCCGCTCGTTCTCGTTCTCGACGGCATCGAGGATCCGCGCAATCTGGGCGCCATCGCGCGGACGCTGGACGCCGCCGGCGGCTCGGGGCTCGTCGTGCCGGAGCGGCGGGCGGCGCCGGTGACCGGCGCCGCCGTCAAGGCCTCGGCCGGGGCGCTCGTGCACGTCCCTCTCGCGCCGGTCGTCAACCTGCCGCGGGCGCTCGAGGAGCTGAAGGCGGCCGGGGTCTGGACGATCGGTCTCGAGGCGGAGGCCGACCAGTCGTTGTACGATCTGGACCTGCGCCTGCCGTCCGCGTTCGTCATCGGAGGAGAGGGGCGCGGGCTGCACCGGCTGGTTCGCGAGCGCTGCGACTGGCGCGCGGCGCTGCCGATGCGGGGGCGGGTGTCGAGCCTGAACGTGTCGGTCGCCGCCGCGGTGGCCCTGTTCGAGGCGGTCCGACAGCGGTCGGCCGCGGCGCCGGCCGGCTGAGGATGCGGCCCGGGGAGCCGGGTGCACGTCAGATTTGTGAGGTGCTGTCTCATGCAGCGGCGTTTCGTCGTTCCCAGAAGCCTTCGAAGCGGCCGCTGAGGATGCAGCAGCGCAGGGCGAGGATGGCATTGGCGCCGTTGACGGA
>Ga0209544_1000586_pt1 | contig 48127 bp, 32 predicted proteins | sample MesohylPK_FD_187297 | JGI IMG/M metagenome (GOLD analysis project Ga0209544, IMG submission 187297) | Host-associated microbial community of the marine sponge Aplysina aerophoba from Gulf of Piran - sponge mesohyl, lysed by proteinase K... | ecosystem: Host-associated > Porifera > Sponge >... | reverse complement strand
GTCGGTGAGGGATGGTTTTGGAGGGGGGCGTTGCGGGGGCGCAGCCCCTGCACAAGGGAGGGCCGAAGGCCCGACCGCCCAAAATACAACAATGAGGGGCGAAAGAACACCTTTGCTCCCCTCGTTCAGGTTTGCGAATCAGTTGCGGCTGCGTAGTAACTCTGAATCTACGAATGCGTTGGGAGTAGGCGAACGGCTATTTGTGCCGCCGCTCCTGATGGAAAGGGATGTTGAAAGGAGCAGATTGATGTCGACTTCCTCTGAGTTTCTTGTCGTCGGCGCCGGAATCTTCGGGGTGACGACTGCTTTGTCATTGCGGAGCCGCGGGTACAGCGTTGCCTTGATCGATCCGGGACCTCTTCCCTATGCCCTGGCTGCCTCAACTGATGTCAGCAAGGTGGTCCGCATGGAGTACGGCAGCAACCGCCAATACATGCGCATGGTGATTGGCGCGATCGAGGGATTCCATCGCTGGAACGAGCTATTTGGGGAGACGCTGTACCACGAGACCGGCATTCTGGCGGCCACGAAGGATCCTATGCATGAAAGCGAGTTCGTCAACGACAGCTATCAGATGTTGCTGGAGGAGGGGCAGAGCCCGGAACGGCTGTCTGGGGAAGAGATAACGCGGCGGTTTCCGGCCTGGACAACTGGGGCCTACGTTGACGGCTTTTATAATCGGCGGGGCGGCTACGCAGAAAGCGGGCGTGTCGTCGGCAAGCTGGTTGAGCATGCAGCGGCCGTCGGGGTCGAAGTGCAACCCGGTCAGACAGCCCATGAACTCGTATTGAACGGCAGCCGTGTGACTGGGATGCGAACACGCGAAGGGGCGACCTTCCATTCTGATCACACTGTACTGGCAGCAGGGTCGTGGACGCCCTGGTTGCTGCCGGAACTGCAGTCGTTGATGACGGCGACAGGCCACCCGATCTTTCACCTGAAACCGAAGGACCCGGCGCCCTTCACGGAGCCCGAATTTGTCGTATTTTTCGGCGACACGGCCCGCACTGGCTGGTATGGGTTCCCGATGTTGCGCGAAGGCATCGTCAAGATTTCACGGCACGGGGTCGGCGTAGCTCTTCACCCCGAGAACGATGAGCGCACGGTATACGAGGAGGATTTTACGCAACTGCGTCTCTTCCTGGAGGACACATTCCCTGCGCTCCTCGATGCTGAAATCACATATACGCGACGCTGTCTTTACAATGACACGCTCGATGAACATTTCTGGATCGACCATCACCCGGAGAAAGAGGGGCTGAGCGTTGCTACGGGCGGGAGCGGACATGGCTTTAAGTTCGGTCCGGTGCTTGGGGACTTGATCGCCGACGTGGTGGAAGACAATCCAAATGACTGGGCAAGGATGTTTCGCTGGCGCGAACTCTCCCCGGGCACGACGGGGCAGGAGGCTTCCCGTTACCACGGGGATGCGAACGGCGCCGGGTAGGCAGTTGCACGAACTTGGGACGCACGAGAGCAACTATTCGATCACACGCAGGCTTCGAAATGACTCTACACTTTGGCCTTGAAGAATATGACCGCGCGGCTGACTTCGTGCGTGCTCGGACAGAGCAGCAGGGAATAAGTCTGTCAGAGAGGCGGCCGATTGGGCTGATTCTCGGCAGTGGGCTAAATCCGCTGGCAGAGGCGATCGAGGAGGCGGTAGCGATTCCTTTCGAGGAAATCCCGCACTTCTCAACCAGCACTGCACCCGGGCATGAGGGGCGCTTAATCGTCGGTCAACTGGCCGGTAAGACGGTGGCGGCCATGCAGGGGCGCATCCATCTGTACGAGGGGTATTCGGCGGAGGAGATTACTTTTCCGATCAGAGTGATGCAACGTCTCGGCGTCGAGACGCTGATCCTGACCAACGCGGCAGGTGGTCTGAACTCCAGCTTTCGCGCCGGCGATTTCATGCTGATCGAGGATCACCTGAACTTTGTCGGCATGGCGGGTCACAATCCTTTAATGGGCCCTAACATGGATGCGTTTGGCACTCGTTTTCCGTCGATGACCCATGCTTATCCGCGTTTTTTGCGTAAAGCTGCCCTGGAGTCTGCGCGGGAACTTGAGGTCACGCTACGCCAGGGGGTGTACGCATTCCTGGCCGGCCCGAATTTTGAAACGCCGGCGGAGGTTCGCTATTTGCGGCAGGTGGGAGCGGACGCGGTGGGGATGAGCACTGTACCGGAGGCGCTGGTGGCGGTTCATGCGGGCATGAAGGTGTTAGGTATCAGCACGATCACCAATGTAGCAATCGATCAGTTAGACGCGGAAAGTGAAACCAGCCACGAAGAGGTTTTGGAAACAGGAAGAATCGTTGTGCCTCAGTTGACGGCACTGCTGATGGCGATACTCGAACGAATATAACCTGAAACGGCAGGGGTCGAAAGAAAAAGCAGGGCACATTATCTGTGTCCCTGCTTTTTTGCTATTAGCCAAGCCTCTGCGGTTGGACAAAGGCGGGCCGAGCGTTTTGCACGACAGCAGCGTCACCTAGGAAGTGGCCGCGGCCATCGACTCTTCCTGTGTCGGGTCAACTATTTTGAGGTTGGCATCCTCCGGACGCTCTTCTCGCATAGCTTTGGAGTATTCGATATGTGCAGGCTGCCGCACGAAACCGAAGCGGTTATTGATGCCCAGCATGCCGGTGTTGTTGGTATTGTTCCAAGTTCGGATTTCTCCGAATCCTTTCGCGAGGGCAAATTCGACAGATTTCAGTTTCAATGCAGTGGCAATGCCGCGCTGCCGATAGGAGCGAATTACGCCGGTGATGCCGACATATAGCAGGTTGGCATCGGCCTGGCTGGACCACAGATTGGTCATGCCAACGTATTCGCCCTTGTCGAGCGCGACAAACCAGGCGTCAGGTATCAGATTAGTGCGTTCCCATATTTTCTGAAATTCCTCAAAGGGCACTTGCGAGGGTGGCTCGGGGCTAGGAACGTCGCGGTCGACCAACCACTCCAACTCGTAGAGCTTCCGATCCCGATCTGGATCGGATTCCAGCTCGGCAACAGTTTTGATCTCGATTCCCTGCTCAGCCATGCGCTGGGGGTATCGACTCCAGTCGGCCAGGTTTAAACTGGTTGGGTCCATACGGGACTCCCAGTCGCGCATTTTCTCGGTGAAGCCGAGTTTGTTGGCAAACCGAACACCATCTTCGTAGTCTTCGCGCGTGCTCGCGAGAAGGCGCAGCGGGTCGAACTGTTGCATCTCTTGGCATAAGTGTTGCCACAAGGCAGTGCCGATGCCGCGATTTCGGAACTCCGGTAGCACGTCTACGCTAACAAACAGTTTGCCGGGATGGTTAATCCACAGGGACTGGCCGTAGGAGGCAAAGCCCACGGGCTGGCCTTCAAATTGGCCGAAAAAGCGGCCTCTCTTGGTGGCTCTTGATCGTTTCTCGTCGGATTCCTTCCACTCTTCCACGGTGTCGGGATACTCTACCCAGACGGCGTTCACGATGTCGACTGCCTGGCGGTAGTCTTCGTCACTCTGTTCAAAAGGTCGAATTGTAATCAAGGTTCATACTCCATTCTAGAGAATCATCGGATTTCCGGGGTTTTGAAGACGACGAAACACAGGCTCTTTGCTCCTCATTTCAGCTGGTACGTCTTCTGCTTCTTCTGCCAATAAAAAAACCGTGGAGCGGTCGAAACACGCGTCCACGGTTTGGGAAACAGTCCAGGGGTGACTCAACGGTCAGGCGCAAATCTCCCTGTAAAAGACGCGTAGCGACCAAAATGGATAGACAGCTTAATTCGCATGGTGTACGCTCCTTTCTGTGTGGATGACGGTCCAGCACCGATTTAGTGTCAAGGCACGCCGGCTAATGTAGCATGGATCTTAATCGGAGTCAAAACGGCGGTGACGTCGAACGGGCCGGTGTCATCACAAGTTCTATTGCAACGATTCGGTAATAACGCCGGCGAGAACGGCGGCGGATTCAGCGTCCGAAACTGCCTGTATCTGATTGACTATGTCGTCCAGCGGCAGTTCATTTATTTCGTCGCTGCGGCGCAGTTTCAGTTCGGCGACTCCGTTTTTCACGCCTCTTGCCCCGATTGTCAAACGCATTGGGATTCCCAAGAGATCGGCGTCGTTAAACTTCACCCCGGCCCTCTCATCGCGATCGTCATACAACACTTCCAATCCGGCTTCCTGCAGCTGCTGGTAGACTCGGTCGGCCACTTCGGTCACTTCAGGCGTGCGTCTTGTCGCCAGGCTGACAATGTAAACTTGATGGGGCGCGATCGTTACCGGCCAGACGATGCCGTTGTCGTCGTTGTTCGATTCAATTACGCTTGCCATCAGGCGCCCGGAGCCGATCCCATAGCAGCCCATCACCATGGGCGCGCTGCTGCCATCTTCGTCGAGGAAGGTGGCATCCATGGCCTCGCTGTACTTGGTGCCAAGTTTGAAGATGTTACCCACTTCAACGCCGCGCTCGGCTCGCATGGGGGCCCGACAGAGCGGACAGGGATGGCCGGCAGAAGCGGCGACGACATCCAGGGCCAAGTCAGGCTCATAGTCGCGTCCGCAGTTAACGTTTGTATAATGCCAGCCGTCTCGATTCGCGCCTGCAACCAGATTCGGGCTGCGAACAATCAGATCGTCTACAACCAGGAGGACCTGGTCGCGGTGGATGCCGACAGGCGAGCCATAGCCTGGCTCGGCGCCAATGGCTCGGATCTCCTCGGGATGGGCTGGCCGCAACTGGCGGGCTTTCAGGGCATTTGTCAGTTTGGTCTCGTTCAGATCCATGTCGCCGCGTACAATGACAAAGACAAACTGCTCCTTGTCCTCTCCTTCCTCTTCAGTCGTCGCCACTAGAAAGAGCGCTTTGGCAGTCCGACTCTGTGGAATCTCGAGAAAGTCGGACAGGGCGGCGATGGTATTGACGCCGGGAGTGGAGACCTCTTCCAAGGGAAGCGCCTCCTCTACCGCCTGGTCTTCATTCTCGGACTTGACGAAAGTGGCCACTTGCCGGTTAGCCTTGTATCCGCACTCGTCACATAGGAGTAGCGTGTCTTCACCGACTTCCGTCAGTGCCATGAATTCGTGGGCCATGGTACCGCCCATCATTCCCGTATCGCTTTCGACCGCTATCACCTCCAGGCCGGCCCGGCCAAATATATTGAAATAGGCCTGGTAAACGAGAGGATAGTATTCGTCAAGGCTGGCGATATCGGTATGGAAGGAGTAGCCATCTTTCATGGTGAACTCCCTCACGCGGATCAGGCCGCCCCTGGGCCGAGGTTCATCCCTGAACTTCGTCTGGATTTGGTAGAGCATGACCGGCAGTTGGCGGTAGCTGTTGATTACGCCGCCTGCAAGCTCCGTAATGACTTCCTCGTGGGTCATTGCCAGGACCAATTCGCGACCGGCGCGGTCGGTCAGACGGGCGAGGTCGTCGCCGATTTCATACCAGCGTCCGGTGCGTTTCCAGAGCGCGGCCGGCTGCACGACAGGCATCACGATTTCCTGCCCATCAATGGCGTTCATTTCCTCCCGCATAATATTCTCGATCTTTTTCTTGACTCGCAGCCCCAGGGGCAGATACTCGAAGATACCGGCAGCGACCTGCCGGACCAGTCCTGCTCGTACCATGAGCTGGTGGCTGCGAACGTCGGCGTCCGCGGGCGCATCACGCAGTGTCTGGAAGAACAGTTTAGACATCCGCATATTTCTTGTCCTTTGTTAGTGTCTTATCCGTGAAATCAAGCCTTGAGGAGTAGATCACTCCAGGTTACGACAAAGCCCACATCGCCAACCTGTGGCTTCGCGTTTATTTGTGTGCAGTTCCTCCACCCGCGTCATCGTGCGATGTGTTAGCGGGTGGAGGTAGTAGGGTCTGGGGAGGAAACGGGGAGTGAGTGCGAGCGCGGCGGGGCCGACTCGGTGCCCTCAGGGCGAGGCATCAAGGCAAGTTGGACAAGGATGCAGGCTTCAATTACGTGCAGGCCATTTTCATTTGCCCAGTCGGCGGCAGCGGCACTCTCGGCACCTGGCTGGAACCAGATGGCTTGCGCGCCGGCAGTTTTCGCCTGCGCGACGACGACAGGCGCCTGCGCGGGCGGCACAACCATATTGACAACCGCGGGTGTTTCCGGCAATTCGAGCAAACTGCTGTAGGCGGTATCACCTTCTATCAGGCGCTCGCGATTGTTGACGGGATAGACCCGGTAGCCGGATTCCTTAAGTTTCAGATAGATCCGATTACCGTATTTGGCAGGGTTGTTGCTGGCCCCCACCACGGCCCAAACGGGTTCGTCTACGTATTTCTCGATGAGGCGTAATTGATCCTGCATGGTTGTAACCGCCAGGAAACTGCGTCATTCCTATCGACCGTTCAGAGCGAGGTTCAAAACAGCCTGCTCACAGATAGAGTATACTTTCGCACAAATGACTGTGTCAAAGTTCGGGAGCGCCATTTCGTTCGTTTGGCAGGTTGTTCAGGTTCAATGTTGCTCAGGGTCGGCGCTGGCAGGCTATCCGACAGCGAGCTACATTGCCCAGTCGCAGGACACGCCTTATAGTTGACCTCGTTGCCAATGCGGCTTGCCTTCTGATATACTCTACTCACATTCAAATGGGCTAGTTACAACTGGTTTTTGGTACAAGTCCTGAAACTCAAGTCGGTTTTGGGGGCAAAGGTCAGGCCTTAACGGACCCTAGCAAAGGAGAATTGATTGCCATGTCACTATACGAGCAGAAGCCATGGATAGAGAAATACGAAGCGGGTGTACCGGAATCAATTGAATATAACGGGCAACTGACCCACGAAATGCTGGATGCTTCAGCACAGACCTATGCCAATCAGGTGGCGACACGCCTCCTGCTCGCCTATCTGCCTCTGGGCATCACCGTTCAGGCCAAGCAGACGTATACCGAATTGAAAGACAGGGTTGACCGCTTTGCCTTTGCCTTGCGCCGAATCGGATTGCAGCAAGGCGACAGAATCGCCATCATGCTGCCTAACATCCCCCAACAGGTAATTGCTTTTTTCGGGGCGCTAAAGGCCGGGTGTGTCATCGTCAACACAAATCCGACCTATACGCCGCGGGAGCTTAACCATCTGCTGGAGGACAGCGGCGCGACCGCCATTGTAATTTTGAGCGGATTCTACGAGCGAATCGCACAGGCCAGAGAGAATACGGATCTCAAGCATGTGATTGTTACGGATGTACCCGACCCGTTGGGCTTTCCATTCAACAAGCTCGTTGAGAAGAAAGTGCGTGCTTCCGGCATGATGACAGATGTCCCCGACGGCCCGGGCATTTGGGCGTTCGACAACCTGATCGAGACGAGCGCACCAAATCCTCCGAGCATTGAGGTAACTCCCGATGATGTAGTGCTCTTTCAGTACACCGGCGGCACAACCGGTTCGCCAAAGGCGGCCATGTTGACCCACCGTAACGTCATGTCCAATGTCCAGCAGATCGAGGCCTGGTACAGGGATCTCGAGTATGGCGGCGAAAAGGTGCTAGGCGCGATTCCATTTTTCCACGTATACGGAATGACGGTTGCCATGCTCTTTTCCATGTACAACGGCTCGGAGTTGATTGTAACTCCCGACCCGCGCCAAACCGACCTGGTGCTTGATATTCTTCAGCGCGAGAAGATCACGATGTACCCTGGCATTCCCACCATGTACACGGCGATCATCAACCATCCCAAAGTCGATGATGCTGATTTAAGCTCGATCAAAGCCTGCCTTTCGGGCGGCATGTCGTTGCCGGGAGAGATCCAGCGGCGGTTTGAACAGATCACGGGCGGAAAACTGGTGGAGGGATATGGCCTGACAGAGACGTCGCCCGTGGCCTGCGCCAACCCCATCAATGGACTGCGCAAAGAGGGATCGATCGGCTTTCCTGTGCCGAGCACTGAAGTTGCGATTGTCGCTCTCGAGCCGAATGAGGATGGCAAGTATGAGGCCGTAGCCGCAGGGGAAGAGGGCGAGCTAATCATTCGCGGGCCGCAGGTGATGAAGGGCTATTGGAAGCGGCCCGAAGAGACGGCCGATTCCATAAACGAAGAGGGCTGGTTCCACACTGGCGACATCGCCCGTATGGATGAAGACAGCTGCATTTACATTGTGGATCGCAAGAAGGATCTGATCATCGCAAGCGGTTACAATATTGTGCCCAGGGAAGTCGAAGAGGTGCTCTATATGCACGAGGCTGTGCAGGAGGCGGCGGTGGCAGGCGTTCCGGACGCCATCCGAGGTGAAACGGTAAAGGCCTATGTTGTTTTGAAGGCGGGCCAGAAGAGCACACAGGACGAAATCACGACTTTCTGCCGGGAACATCTGGCCCCGTACAAGGTGCCGAGGCTGGTGGAGTTTCGCGATGAACTGCCCAAGAGCCAGGTAGGCAAGATATTGCGGCGGGTGCTAGTCGAGGAAGAAAAGCGAAAAATGGCGTAGGCCCGACTTTTGACTGCTTGCATCTGGCAGGTTGTGCTCTATGTGCACCCTGGCATTGTTTGCAAAGGGCGCTGCATTTGACAGTTTCTGCGCCGGCTTTTATGATGTGAGGCGAATGCGCCCCCGTGGTGGAATTGGTATACACAGCAGGTTGAGGGCCTGTGCCCTTTAGGGCATCTCCGTTCGAGTCGGAGCGGGGGCACCATAGATGAGATGCGTGAGCGATAACCTCACGCATCTCATTTTTGTTTGGGGACTTGGGTTTGCTTCGAGGTCGTACGCTACAGTCAGATGGGCTTTGTGAAGGCAATCACCCCGGGGTTCTGGCAGACAATGTCGGATTTCTTCCGCGCCTTACCTGCTATAGGGCTTTCTCAAGTACCGAGGTGTGTGAAAGCTCCCATCCCCAGATAGGTTGCGACAGGCCCCAGCTCCTCGTCTATTCGCAGTAGCTGATTGTATTTGGCGACCCGATCACTGCGGGCCGGCGCCCCAGTCTTGATCTGTCCGGTGTTGAAGGCCACGGCCAGGTCGGCGATAGTGTCATCCTCCGTCTCGCCGGACCGGTGGCTGACAACTGCGGCCCAACCTGCCCGATGGCTCATTTCGATAGCGGCAATGCTTTCGGTCAGGGTGCCAATTTGGTTGACCTTACATAGCAGGGCGTTGCAGGCACGCTCGTCGACGGCGCGCTGAATGCGTTTCACGTTCGTCACCAGCAGGTCGTCCCCGACTAACTGCACTCGATCTCCGATCTTGGCATGGAGCAGCTTCCAGCCTTCCCAGTCGTCTTCTGCCATGCCGTCTTCGATTGAGATAATCGGGTAGCGGTTGCTCCAGTCGGTCCAAAGTTCGGCAAGTTCTTCACTGGACAACTCAATGCCTTCAATGTCGAGCTTGTAGCGTCCGGTTTCCTCGACATACAGTTCGCTTACCGCCGGGTCCAAGGCGAGGTAAACGTCTTCGGCGGGACGATAACCGGCTTTCTCAATCGCCTGCAGAATCACATCGATAGCCGCTGCGTTTCCCCCCAAGCTGGGTGCGAATCCTCCTTCATCGCCAACATTGGTGCTGTAGCCGGATTCGTGAAGAACATCTTTGAGCGCGTGGTATATCTCTGTCCCCCACCTTACCGCTTCAGCAAAGGATGGGGCACCGGTTGGCATAACCATGAATTCCTGAAAGTCAGTGCTGTTTACTGCGTGTTTCCCGCCATTGAGAATGTTCATCATGGGAACTGGAAGAGATTGCGCATTGACGCCGCCCAGATAACGATAAAGAGGCAGACCGGACGATGAGGCCGCTGCCTTGGCCACTGCCAGGCTGACACCCAGAATGGCGTTAGCGCCGAGCCTGCTCTTGTTTTCGGTGCCGTCCAATTCCAGCATGAACCGGTCGATGGTTACCTGATCCAGGGCGTCCGCTCCTTCTAATTCGCCGGCGAGAACTGTGTTGACGTTATTTACAGCCTGAAGGACACCTTTGCCCCCATACATTGAATTGTCACCGTCCCGCAATTCAACTGCCTCATGAACGCCGGTGCTGGCGCCGCTGGGCACGGCTGCGCGGCCGGTAGCGCCGCCGCTGAGCTGAACCTCTACCTCGACGGTCGGGTTACCCCGACTGTCCAGTACCTGCCTCCCAATGATTGTCTCGATAAAGTTCATCGACCTGTCCCTTGTCTTTGTCTGCCGGCACCGGTGTCCACTTGAAACAGTCGGCTGGCACTCGTGCGGCGCTCTGTCTTTGACTGCGTACCTTGTTTGCCCGGTTCAGCAGTACATTGGTGTAAAACCCGAACAAATGGTAAGCTGCCCACTTACGATATTTCGTTAGGTGCGATACTGCAAGTTGCACATCACGTCTTAAGAATTTTTGCGTCAGGCCAATGACAATGATCTACCTTGATCACTCAGCCACAACTCCTCTACGCCCGGAAGTACTGACGGCGATGGAGCCATATTTCGGTTCGACCGACCGAGAGGACAACTCGAAATACGGTAACCCGTCGAGTATCCATCTAGCGGGCCGCGCGGCCCATGCCGGTCTGAGCGAAGCCCGGGGCACGATCGCTGACATCCTGGGCGCTGCCGCCAGGGAGGTTATTTTAACCGGTTGTGGAAGTGAAAGCGATAACGCGGCTTTGCGAGGGATCGCATTGGCCAGGCGCAAACAGACCAGCGCCAATCGCATTGTCACGACGGTGGTCGAGCATCACGCCGTATTGAATACCGCTGAAGATATGCGCGATTTCTTTGGGTTCGATTTGACGCTATTGCCTGTGAACAGCGACGGGTTTATTAGTGAAGATGCGTTGGCGGAGGCACTGGGCGACGGCTCTGACATTGCGCTGGTCAGCGTTATGTACGCTAACAATGAAATTGGTACCGTGCAGCCGATAGGCAGACTGGGCGCGCTGTGCCGGGCGCGAAATGTACCTTTTCACACTGACGCGGTACAGGCGGCGGGAAAGCTGCCCTTGGACGTAAACGCGCTGAACGTAGATGCACTCAGTGCCAGTGCGCACAAGTTTTACGGGCCAAAAGGTGTTGGCTTTCTGTACCTTCGTCGCGGCACGCCGTTTCATCCTTTCATTACGGGCGGCAGCCACGAGGGAAGGCGGCGGGCGGGAACCGAAAATGTCCCGGGCATCGTAGGCATGGCGACGGCCCTTGCCCTGTGCGAAGCGGAGCGGGATGTTGAAATGGCCCGTCTGCAGCTGCTGCGTGACACCATCATAGGCCACACGCTGCAAGCCATACCTGGCTCACGGCTGACTGGAAGCCCCACACAGAGACTTGCCAATCACGCCAGCTTTACAATTCAAGATGTAGAGGCGGAGGGGATCCTCATTGCCTTGGATCTGGCCGGAATTGGGGCCAGTAGCGGCAGTGCCTGCACCAGCGCCCGCCAGCAGCCAAGCCACGTGCTTGAGGCCGTCGGAATCCCGGCGGAAGAGTTGGCCGGCGGTCTGCGATTAAGCCTTGGCTATAGCAACACGGCCCAACAGGTCGAGCTGCTGCTGCAGAAACTGCCGGACATCGTCGGTCAGCAGCGCCAGATAGTTCCGGCGGCATTGTAAGAGCTGAAGAAATACTGCCGCTGTGTGCGGCGAATGCCTCAATTGAAACGCGAATGCGCAGCCCTCTCAGAAATCTTCCTCGCCAGGTTAATTCAAGGCATCACAGTCTGACGCTTGCTGGTCTGCTAAGCATGGACCTGCCGGCGATCGTCAGTGTAATCTTCTTTCTTGGGGCCCTGATCCCTGCTTCACTCCTTTTGACTCTTGGTTATCTGCCGGTAGGCTTTTTCGGTGGTGTTTTCGGGCAGGGCAAAGTGGACAGGCTTGTTTTTGAAGGAACAGAGATTCCATTGTTGATTGGAGGGGCGGTTATTGTCCTATTGCTGGCTGGGCCAATCTTTTTCTGGAGGGTCAGGTTTTTTCGGCGCATTTTGCTCTCCACCACTATGGTTTCCGGTCAGATCAGGGCCCTGAACATCACAGCGTTGGAATTCAATGTAGACTACGTATACTGGTTTCAACAGCGTGCGTATGCAGGGCGCAATGCCATTCGGCGCAATCACCGTCGTGAGAAACGAGACTGTTTACGCCCTGGCCAGAATATCACTGTGCTGGTAGACAGCACGCAGCCAGAAGCCTCAGTAGCGCTGGAACTGTACTCTCGCAAGGACCGATAAGACCGTTGGCAACGTGCTGCTCGGTGGTTGGATTGGTATACCTGCTTTCGTTCTCATGCGTTGGTCCCCGACCCCTACAAAACGCCCAAATCGTAATGCAGACTAAGCGCCACAGTTGCGCTATACTTAGCGGGGCATGGATCTTGACTGGACGTACAGGCCGCGCCGCCGACGTCGCAAAGGGTGTTTCGCTTGGAGCGGTTTGGTTCTGCTTCTGGCCGTCTACCTGTATATACAGCGTCCGGACTGGCTAGTTAGGCAACCTCCGCCGGCACTGACGACCCCCACTCCAAGCGCGCTCTACTGGCAGACGAAGGCGGAAGCGCACATTGCCGCCGGCAATTTCGGTGAGGCTGCGGCTGCTCTTCAGCGGATGGCTGAATTGGAGCCGGAGAACGCCGAACCGCTGGTAGCGCTGGCAGAACTGCACTTGATGGCGCGGCAGGTTGAGCAGGCCTACGCACTGACCAAGGAAGCAGTCCGGCTCGACGACGAGAGTGTGGCGGCGCTGGCGACGCATGCACGCGTGCTCGACTGGCGCGGCAACTACGATTCTGCCAGCGATTTCGCCTTTCAAGCGCTTGAATTGGATCCTGACAATCCCGATGTTCTGGCCGTTTTAGGGGAAATCTACAGCGACGTGGGCAATTATGCGCTGGCGTTGGAATACCTGGAAGAGGCCCTGAACATCGATCCAAGAAATGTTATGGCACGCCGTAACCTCGGCTATCTCTTTGAGATACAACGTGAGCACGAACAGGCAATTGCAGAGTACAACCGAGCCATAGAGTTGGCTCCAAACCGGCCCGATTTATATATCGAAGTGGGACGGCAGTACGAGCGACTGGAGGAGTGGGGACTGTCTATAGAGAGCTACGAAAAGGCTGTCAACGCGGGTGAAACCGCTTTCGCGCTGGACGCCCTGGGTTGGGCACTTTGGCAGAGCGGGGACCACTTGCAAGCGCTACGCATTTTACGCAGAGCGTCAGAGTTGGAACCGGAAAACGGCCTTGTGCTTGCTCATCTGGGAATGGCCTACTATCGGCGACTCAATTACGAAAGCGCAGCTGAAACGATGGAACAGGCGCTGGAATATCTGGATGAAGATGATATCAACGCCCAATTTACTTTGATTCTGGGACTGTCCCACGTTTTAAAGAAGCCGAAAGAATGCAACTTGGCAGTGCCTTGGCTGCATAAGACCTTGGAATTCGCGCCGGGGTTATCTTCCGCTTTGTACGGCCTCCGCCAGTGTAGTACCGGCACGTAACGCGTTGGCGGTCCAAATTTCCCAGGTGGTTGTTGGCAAGAATCTACTGACGTTGGCATAGGAAAGCGGTTCAGCCGTTACGAAGTTTCAACACACATGTCTCACAACCGGGCTCGTCTGAAATCCTCTCTACCTCGCCCGACAATCGCTGCGCCTTCACGGGGCAACGGGCGAGGCGACCCCGTCGAACCGCCGCAGCCCTCTGTGCCAATTCGTCCTCCTGTGCAAGCTGAACGCAGCGCGGTGATACGAGAGCGGGTGGCGACAAGAACGGTAACATCGAAGCGCCGGCTGCAGCGAACAGGAACGCCTCTAAGAGTATTGCAACAGCCAATTCAGGCAGGTATGCGCAAGGTTTTCGACCTGCGCCGCCTGCTTTTTGTCGTGGGTGTTACTTTTATCGTGCTGCTCCTGCCCACGCCGGCTGGACTAAGTGTGGCAGGGCACAAGGCACTGGCGTTATTTGCATTTTCCGGCTTGATATTGGCGCTGGAACCGGCTCCGCTGCCAATCGTTGCCCTGCTGGTACCCATTGTTCAGATTGCTCTCGGCGTCGATGACGCGGGCGGCGCGTTCGAGCCATTCGGCACGCCGGTGGTCTTTTTGATTCTGGGAAGTCTGTTCCTGGCTGAGGCGTTGCGGAAGCATGGCCTAACCCGCCGGCTGGCGCTCCACGCAATCGTCGGCAGCAGAGGACAGTTTGGTCCGCTGCTGTTCGCGCTCATGGCGATCACCGGCGGGCTGAGCATGTTCGTACTCAATACTGCAACTGCGGCAGTGCTGATCCCGGTCGCAATAACAATCGCCCAGCAGGTGCCGCGCCCTGAGGATGGACGCAAGGCACTTGCTGTGCTAATTCTTGCCATCGGTTACAGTTCCAGCATCGGCGCGATAGCCACAATAATGGGAAGCGGAGAGAATGCAATAGCAAGCGGGCTGCTGGGGCAGCTGTACGGGTTTGGATTCGTAGACTGGATGAAATACGGCTTGCCGGTGGTGTTATTGTTGATGCCGCTGGTTTGGTTTTTGCTGCCTCGGCTATTTGCTCTGCCGGCGTTGACGATTGATGTCGAGCCGGCGAGACGGGAGATAGAGCGGCTGGGTAGATTTTCCGGACCTGAGCGGGAGATCATAGTCGTGCTTCTGGTGTCGATCAGTCTGTGGATTGCAGGGGGGTATATCGAGCAGATTCTGAATCTGCCTGCCACGCTGTTGAGCAGCGCCGTCATTGCGATCGGGGCGGTTGCTGTGCTTTCGGTCGAAAAGATCGTCGACTGGAGCGATCTGAAGGGCGTGAACTGGGGTGTCTTCTTTGTCATTGGCGCGGGATTGACGCTGGGAGATGCGCTGGAGAAAACGGGCGCAAGCGCCTGGTTTGCCAACCTGGTGGCGCCGACGTTTGCGGGGCTGCCTTTCATCGGCGTTCTGGCGGCGCTGATCCTGCTGGCTTTCTGCGTCACGCAGTTTATGAACAATGTCCCCCTAGGGGCAATTCTGGCACCGGTATTGATTACCTTGGGGCAGGCATCGAATATTGATCCGGTACGGCTCGTTGTCCCCACTATTTTCGCGGTTGCGTTGGCATTTGCGCTGCCCAGCGGTTCCGCACGCATGATCCTGATCGCTGTAACCGGCGTGGTAAGCAGGCGGGAGATGGTGCGCACGGGCCTGATAGTGGGGATGGCCTGTGCGGGCGTGATATTTGTGTTCTTCTATCTGCTCGGCCAATTTGGCATGATTTGAAACTGATCGCGAGTCGGGCGACATTGCAGCCAGGTGCAAAGGCTTAGACGTAATTCTTAGCAGTTACGACAGGGGGAAAAGGTATGCGAGTCTGGCTCATCGGCGCGGGGCATATTGGAACGGTGGCGTTGCGCCAACTATTGAAAAATCCGGCTGTGGAGATTTTCGTCAGTGACCCGTCAGACCAACCGGAAGCAGTCCTGAGCGGTCTAATCGATCGCGTCGATCTGATTGCCAACATTTCGCCTGTCAATGTAAACGAGATTGCCCGTCGCGTGCGCCCAGACCTGATCTTACTTTCTCCCGGTATAGGGGAACAGGGTTTTGGCGCAATTGAAGGTAGCAAGGCGTTGTCCGAGGCTCTCAACTACGAGACAATTATAGCCAGCGAATACCCGTGCCTGATTCTTTCGTTGTCGAACCAAAGCTGAAGCGAGTACCAAAAGGAACCGGGACGAAAGTCAACTATAGACACTGCGCTGATATTGAACTATGACTGATGATTTCTCGCCGATCCGGCACAATCTGGGTGTTTACAGGTTGCGAGGATTCAGCGGGCGCAAGGCGGAGTTGAATACACTGTGCCAGTGGCTGCTTGAGGCACACCGGCAGCCGGCGCTGGCAATTAGCGGGGGCCAGGGGAGCGGGAAGAGTACGCTGGCTACTGCTGCCGCCTGGAACACGATCCACCACTTCCCGGATGGCATCATCTGGGTGGGGGCAGCGGGCAGGGATCGCTTCCGCATGTATGACATTGTGCGCACGCTTGATACTGTGCTCGGCACGACTCTGACGCGGGTGAGCGAGGATCGCTGGGGAATCGGCATCCTCGAACAGCTTTACCGGCGTCGACGCCTGCTCATACTGGACGAACTTTCTGATGCTACCGATCGTGAAGTTCAGACGCTGGCGGAGATCATCAGTCATCTACACGACTCGGGTGGTCAGTCCCACATTTTGCTCATCGATCGTGACATCCACCCGGAATTTGCCGATCTGATTGACGACCGGCATTTGCAGCTGGGTGGGCTGCCACTGTCCGAGGCGGTGGGATTTGTTCATGCTCGGGCGCCCGAGTCGGTTCGCGATACGGCCTTGCGCAATGTCGAGAGCCTGCACAGTCGGACCGGCGGCAGACCACTCAGCATGCGATTAGTGATGGGGCTGCTGATCGATTTCGGGTTGTGGAGCGAGTTGGATCAGCTTCTGGCCGAGCTGCCCGCTGAGGACGGCGCGGTGGAGATGTCGAGCGTTGCCGGTTTTGCCGTCGAGAACTTTGCCGCGTTCTGGCCGGAGGCTGGATTGATTCTGGATCGATTGGTCAGCGCGGCGGGAGGGGCTACCTACCAGGCGTTGACGGAGCTGTTTACAGTCGGGATGGGCACCGAAGATGAGAAACGCCAGACTTTCGAAGCCCTGGTGACGCGTGCCTTGGTAGAAGTGGACCTTTTCGACCGCCGCATTGTCGTACAGCCGGTCGTCCGCCGTTATCTCGTCGAAGGCGCGGTGATGCTGGGGGAAGACTGGCATCGCCAGCACTCGCGCTACTACTTGCAATTTGCGCAACGCTACCAGGAGGTGCCGATCCAGCGCTGGAAGGAAGTGGACCCGTTTTGGGGAAACATTCATTGGGGTGCGGATTGGGCTACGGAACGGGTGGAACGGGTCTTCGGCATTTCGGTGGAGGAGATAGTCGGGGAAGAGTTGGAGATCCAGGGGCTGCGCGACATGCCGATCAATTTTCCTGAGGTGCAGGACGACCTCAAATTGATGCGGGACTACGCGCTGGCGCTAGCCCACTATGCTTTTTGGCGACACCCTCCGGGAATCTGGCGCTGGCTTTGCGGGGGTGCTGTTGCCGCGATTGCGCTGGGCGACATCGGTGATTTTGGCTGGATGCTGGCGAACATCGGGCGTCAGCGGTTCTTCAATGGCGAAGTCGAAGAGGCAATGGAGTGGCTGCAGCGGGCTTTGCGGATCTTTGACGAGCGCGACATGTTGATGGCGATGGCATACGGTCACACCGACCTCGGAACTTCGTTTCGTGTGCTGGAGGAGCCCCGACAAGCGCTTGAACATTTTTGGCTGGCGTTTGAAGCGGCGGCACAGCTGGGCGACCCTCGTTCGCTGGCGCCGGCTTATATGAATCTTGGCAGCGCCTATCTCAGCTTGAATAATTTTGAACGGGCAATCGAACAGCATCGCAAAGCTCTGCGTGTGGCTTTACGATTGGGCGATGATGCGCTCGTGGCCAGCGCCCACAACAACCTGGGGCTGGCCATGGAGGGTATGGCCATGTACGCCGAGGCCCAGCGTGCTTACGAGTCCGCCTTGACTGTTTTCGAGCGCAATCACGACGCCACCGGCATCAGCACCTGTTACAACAATCTGGGTTCTGTCTGTTACGCAAGGCAGGATTTTGCTGCAGCACTAGCCTGGTATGAGAAAGATCTGGACCTGTCGGATGCGCGCGGGGCGTGGATGGATAAGGCGGCCACGCTTCACAACCTTGGCCATGTTGCGCTTGAACAGCAGGAATATGCGCAGGCTGGCGAATATTTCCGCCGCAGCCGCGAGCTTTATGCGGCATTCCAACTTGATGAGTACGTGGCGGAAGAGGACGAGATGCTCACGTATGTGGCCGCGGTAGCCTCACCGGGTCGATCCCAACGCTAACAAAACGCTTACACTTTCGGTAGTTCAGAATCTTGTCAGGCGACAGGAATTATGCTACACTTTCTGATGGATTAGCACTCAAGCTATATGAGTGCTAAGGGAGTATCTGAAGGGTTGCATTTTGCGGGTAGAAACTGCCTTTGAGAGAGGGTGCAGCCGGCCAGTAAATTGCAATTGGTTTCTATTTCCCGCTGCCTAGTGGCGGGCAATCTACTATCACTGGTTTTTCATCAGAAAGAGTCGTAAAGCAAGGAGGAAGTTCGAATGAATCTGAAGCCGCTCGGTGATCGGCTGGTAGTCCAGCCCCTGGAGGGGGAAGAGCAGACTTCCACGGGCATCTATCTGCCGGAAACTGCCAAAGAGAAGCCGCAGCAGGGCGAGGTAGTTGCAGCGGGACCTGGCGCCCGGGACGAAGACGGCAACCGCATTGCCATGGATGTCTCCGTAGGTGATATCGTTCTTTACGCGAAGTACTCCGGCACGAACATCAAGCTGGATGCTACCGAGGTCCTGATTCTCAAAGAATCGGATGTCTTGGCGCTCGTCGGATAATAGCTGGCATTACACTGAATAAGCTCAATTAACCCGCTGCTGAAGCACGGGTCAAACTGGAGGAGACAGACCGCGATGGCAAAGCAACTTGTGTTTGAAGAAGAAGCCCGCCGCAGCCTGAAGCAGGGAGTCGACGCCCTGGCGGATGCGGTAAAGACCACACTCGGCCCCAAGGGCCGCAACGTGGCGCTTGACAAGAAGTGGGGCAGCCCCACCGTCACCCATGACGGCGTTACCGTTGCCAAAGAGATTGAACTTGAGGACCCGTTCCAGAACATGGGCGCGCAGCTTCTCAAGGAAGCCGCCACCAAGACCAATGACATCGCCGGCGACGGCACCACCACGGCGACCGTTCTGGCCCAGTCGATTGTCACCGAAGGCCTCAAGAACGTTACCGCCGGCGCCAATCCGATGCTGCTTAAACGTGGCATTGAGGCTAGCTGCGACGCAATTGTCGCTGCGCTCAAGGAAATGGCGACGCCAGTTTCCGGTGAGGAAGAGATCGCCCAGGTCGCCAGCAACTCGGCCGCCGACGCGCAGATCGGCAACCTGATCGCCGAAGTGATGGCCAAGGTTGGCAAGGACGGCGTCATCACCGTCGAAGAGAGCAAGGGTCTCCAGTTTGAGACCGAGTACGTCGAAGGTATGCAGCTCGACCGCGGCTACCTGAGCCCTTATTTCGTCACCAACAATGAGAGGATGGAGGCGGAGCTCGATGCGCCTTATCTCCTGATCACTGACAAGAAGATCAGCAGCGCGCAGGACATCGTGCCTCTGCTGGAGAAGCTGGTCCAGGTTGGCAAGCGCGAGCTTATCGTGATTGCCGAGGACGTGGACGGCGAGGCGCTGGCCACGCTGGTGCTCAACAAGCTGCGCGGCATGTTTAACGCGATGGCCATCAAGGCACCGGGCTTCGGCGACCGCCGCAAGGCTATGCTGCGCGACATCGCCATTCTCACCGGCGGGCAGATCCTCTCCGAAGAGGTCGGCCGAACGCTTGAGAGTGCCCAGTTGGAAGACCTCGGTCAGGCCGACAAGGTCATCAGCACGAAGGACGCCACGACGATCGTCGGCGGCCACGGCGGGAGTGAGGAGATCCAGGGCAGGATTGAAGAGATCCGAGCCGAGATCGATGCCAGCACCAGCGACTATGACCGCGAGAAACTGCAAGAGCGCCTGGCCAAGCTGGCCGGCGGTGTTGCCATCCTGCGCGTGGGCGCTGCCACCGAGACCGAACTCAAGTACCGCAAGACCCGCGTCGAGGATGCCCTGAGCGCCACCCGCGCCGCGGTTGACGAAGGCGTAGTGCCAGGCGGCGGCGTTGCATTGATTAATGCTGTTTCCGCCCTGGCTAGCGTCGACATGGATGATGCCGATGCAGCCACCGGCGCCCGCATCCTGACCCGCGCCCTTGAAGAGCCGATGCGCATGATCGCCACCAACGCCGGCCTCGACGGCGCGGTTGTGATTGAGAAGGTGCGCGGTCTGCACGAAAGCGGCAAGGCCAACACCGGCTACGACGTCATTCAGAACGACTACGTCGACATGATGGATGCCGGCCTCTCCGACCCCGTCAAGGTCACCCGCAGTGCGGTAGAGAACGCCAGCTCGATTGCGGCAATGATTCTGACGACGGCGGCGCTGATTACGGACATTCCTGAGGAAGAGAAGCCGATGCCAGCCGGAGACCCCGGCATGGGCGGCATGGGCGGCATGATGTAGGGTTGGTTGGTTTGTGAATTGAATAGAGATTGGAAGGGCGTCGGGAGGAAATTCTCCGGCGCCTTTTCTTTTTTGTGGAACTCAGCGCTCGTTAAATTCAGGAAGAGAAGTCAGAAACCTCTTATTTGGCTTCAAGAATGTCCATCAGGGCAATAGTGAATCCATCAAGCGTTGGAGACGTAAGGCTCTGTTCATCCCCGTAAATACCGCTCACTTCGAAGCGATTTTCTCCCTGAAGCAGGACCATGATGGTACGGGCGTCCGGGTCCACAATCCAATATTCTTTGACGCCATGTTTGGCGTACAGATCGAGTTTTAGTGTCCGGTCTCGATCGGCAGTCCCTGGGGAGAGGATCTCGACCACCAGGTCAGGTGCACCTTGGACGTTGTTAGCAGTGATGATTTCAATCCGGTCGCTCGAGATGAACAGCAGATCCGGCTTCACCACGTCCGTGTCTGACAGCACGACATCGAAGGGAGAGAAATAGACTTTCCCCAGGTTGCGGTCTCTCGCAAAAGATCCAATCCTGAGGTGCAATACACTCAGAAGGTATTGATGTAACTCACTGGGGGAAGGGGACAAGAAGAGATCTCCATTCAGTAGTTCGTAGCGCTCGTCATCCGACATTTCCAAATAGTCGGCGTATGTTAGCTTGGCTTTAACATCCAACACTTGGGCTCTCCTTTCCTTGATAAGAGGAATCGGAACCAACCAGTTCGCTTCTAGCTTCTCACCCGGTAATAACCCCTACCTGCACAGGTTAGGCAAAGCGAGCGGTCATCTTCTATAACCTCGCGCTCGTTGATTATTTCCTCGCCACATCTTTCACACTTGGCGCGCGCACTGGCCCGGCTCACGATCTCCATGATCGGTTGTGCCATCTTCACCCATTCGAACGAGAGCAACTCGGCGTCGGGCATGCGCTGGTAGCCGTGCAGCATGGCGAAGTAGCGGCGCGTTTGCTCAGGTGCGTAGTGGCGGGCACGGTCGCGGACGTCGAGTTTGGGCGCGACTCGCAGCGCGCGGTCGGTCTTTACGTCGACGAAGGTGGCGGCAATCTTGCCGTAGTCCTCGACCCGCAGCGTGCGGCCGCCTACCGAAACGCCTGTGACCGCCTCTACGCCATCTACGAAGCAGCCGTCGGTCTCCACAATTACCAGGAGCCGCTTGTCGGCGCGGGGTACATCCAGTTCCAGAATTTCTGCCGCGGCGAGGGCGCAGCGCGCGCCGAGAACCTGGCGGGGACAGAGATGTTTGTGGCGGGCGGAGGCTATTTCCAACGCGTTCTGCAACTCTTGGGGGACAGCCTGTACTGCTTTGTCGGTCGGCATCGCCATGGGCGCACCTCCTCGAGTGCGGCCTTCTGTCGTCGCGCTCGGCTGACTCCTGTCTGAGCGTCGATCGCGTGCATCTGCGGCCGTTCAACCCTATTATACCACCTGCATCAAGTCGGGTATTTGCTACGCAGCAATATCATTGGCGTGTTGGAGAGAGGCCGCACACGCGTTGGCCGCTGCAACCATGACGGAAAATCGGCGACTGTGTTAAAATGCGCAACATGACAGAAAGGGCGACCAGGAGAAAGCAAGACATCCCGCCAAGTGAGACTACTGTCGTTGTCGCGATGAGCGGCGGTGTCGACAGTTCGGTGGCGGCATCCCTGCTGACCGAGCAGGGCTATCGTTGCGTAGGCGTGATGATGCGGTTGTGGGCAGAGGTGGCAAGCGGTGAAGGGTCCGGCAACAAGTGCTGTGACGAGGAGAGCGTGAACGACGCCCGCCGCGTGGCCGATCAGCTGGGAATGCCCTTCTATCTGATCAATGTCGAGCAGCCATTCAAGGAGAAGGTGGTTGATCTCTTTATCGACGGTTACAGCGACGGTCTGACGCCAAACCCCTGCCTGGCCTGCAACCGGCACATTCGTTTCGACTATCTGCTCAATTATGCGCGGCGTCTAGGCGCCGATTATCTGGCCACGGGCCACTATGCTCGTTTGCGGCGGCAAGGGGACGGGAGCGTTCATCTGTTGCGAGGCGTGGATGCGCACAAGGACCAGTCCTATGTACTCAGCGTGCTGGGACAGTCGGAGTTAAACGACCTACTTTTTCCTGTGGGCGATCTTGCCAAGGACGAGGTGCGCCGGATCGCGGCTGCGCGCGGCCTGCCCATCCACAGCAAGCACGATTCGATGGATCTCTGCTTCGTAGTCGATGACGATTATCGCCGATTTCTAAATGATTGGGCTCCGGATGCGTTGAATGCCGGCGAAATCGTCGATGTCGACGGCAAGGTACTGGGCAGGCACAACGGATTGCCGAATTACACTGTGGGCCAGCGTCGGGGGCTGGGACTGAGCGGCGCGGCCGCACCCATGTACGTAGTTGAGATGGATGCAAGCCGCAATCAGCTGGTGGTTGGGCCGGCAGAGGCACTAGGAAGATCCGAATTGATGGCAACCGGGGTCAGTTGGACTTTGGGCCGGGCGGTCAGCGCAGGAAGCCGCGTTCAGTGCCAGATTCGGTATTCCGGACGCCCTCTGGACTGCACCGTGCACCCACGGCAGGACGGCAGTGTGCGAGTCGTCTTCGATGCACCGGCTCGCGGAGTCAGCCCGGGCCAAGGGGCAGTGTTCTACGACGGTCGGCACTGTCTGGGTGGAGGGTTGATCGCAAGACCGGAAGCCGGCAGAAGGACGGCGGGAGAAACATCTCAGTCTTCTGTCCAACCTGTTTACTTTTCAAAGTGAGGAGGCCCTCGACTGGTTCCCGGTACGCCCTTAACGTCACTATTTCTCAGTCCGTCAATTCTGCTGGCTTCATTGCTTGTCACCGGATACGCCAGCATCTTTCACTTGTGGACTGGACGATCGCTGCGAGAATTGCCACAGTTTCTGTTTGCGGCCGGGGTTGGGTTTACGTTGGGGCATTGGGTGAGCCAGACCCTGCAGTGGGACACCTGGCGGGTTGGGCAGCTTAGCCTGTTGGAGGCGACGGTGGCGTCCGTTCTAGCTCTATTTCTGGTAAGGACACTCATTCATTAGCCGCGAGGCAGCAACACTGCTTGTAGGGAACGCCTGCCGGTTGAGCCAAAGATCTTCCGCTCGACCTATTGCAAAAGGAGATCGTCGTGGTCAGCGCCATAGTTCGGGATATCGCCATAATCCTTGTCGCCTTGGAGATACTCATAATGAACGTGCTGCTGCTGGTGCTGATCTGGCAGGTCTGGCGACTGGTCAAGATGATAAGGGCTGAGATACAACCGGTCATAAAGGACGGCCAGGAGACGGTTGGTACTGTTAAGGGCTCAGCGGAGTTTGTCAGCACCAGTTTCATTTCTCCTCTCATAACCACCAGCAGCAGGTTGGCCGGCATTTGGCGCTCCGTGCACGTGATCAGGTCGGAGTTGAAGAGTTCTATGGGCGATATTGCACCGAAAGGGCGGCGTTCCGAAGCGCCTGACGCCAGTTCATCCCAGTCTGTACCGGAAAACTCACCGCCAACCTCTTGAACGGGACAGGAGCCACACCTGGACCGGAGGTGAATTGCTACTGCAACTTCCGCCTGCGCATGACTTCTGCTTCAGCCACTCTCGCCCCCGCGACCGCCTCGACTTTTCAGACTAGGGCAGTGCCCGCGACAACAGTCGTACGGAATTGGATGCCATGCAGGACGAAATTGGCAGCTACTGCGATACCGTATACGAATTTCATTGGCAGGAAACAGTTCATTCATAGCAAATGGGTTGGGGGGATAGCATCTAGCGTTAACGTGCGCACTTGTCATAGAACTTTCGAGGGATAGTATGAATTACTGGCAGACTGATTTGATCCGGCTGCGCGGCGTCGAGCCGGAGGACGGCGACTTATTCTGGAGTTGGAATCAGGATAGCGAGATGGCTCGCAATCTTGAATTCGTGTGGCCCCCTGTTTCCAAGGCCCAAGTGCGCCAAGAGATGGCTGCCGCGGCGCAGAAAAAAATGGAGAACGACGCCTTCCAATGGGTCATAGAAGAAACGAATGGTACGCCAGTCGGCTTCATACACACGCACAACTGCCATCCTCGAAACGGTGTATTCAAATATGGATTGGGGGTAGAAGCTTCCCACCGCCGCAAAGGCTATGCTGCGGCTGCTATTCTTGTCATTCTGCGCTATTACTTTCAGGAGTTGCGCTACCAGAAGGTGACCATTCAGATGCATAGCGAAAATGAGGCCTCGCGCGCCTTGCACGAACGGCTGGGTTTTGTTCGCGAAGGCGCGGTGCGGCGTGCGATCTTCACTGGCGGCCGCTACCTGGACGAACTTTTCTACGGTATGACGGTTGATGAGTGGCAGCAGCGCTATGGAGTATCGGCAAAATGAACCGCGCCTTCACTGCTGTCAGGCTCGATCCAGCGCATACAGAATGGCCTGTCCGGCTTCGCGAGATGCGAAGGAGGTTGACAGAACGGCCAACGCTTCTGCCTCACCACTTCCTTGAAGTCGTTTTGCCGAAAATCGGTGGAGAGTGCTTTGCCGTTGTACCTTCTCAGGCGGGCACGGCGGAAGTCCCTTGCGGATATGCATTTCTGCTCCCGCGCGATGCCAGGGGCGAGGGGCAGGAATATACGTTGCGCTACGAGCATGTGGCAGGTTTCGCGGCGGTGGGCGGCGGCGAAATAGTGAAGGCTGTGGAGGAGAAGCTGCAGCCTGGGCAACGGACTCGCTTCTATCGAGCGGACGGGGACCACACCTTTACTGCGACCCATATCGACTTGGAAGGAATAGATTGCGGCCGCCCAGACGCGTCAGAGGCGGCCGCAATTCGGGAGATGCAGCACGCCATTTGGCACAGCCTGCCGGACGGGCTCTACCCCAGCGATCTTCACAGTGACGAAGCCGGACTGGGTTGTTCCCTGGTGGCCCGGGTGGACGGTGCTTTGGCCGCTTTCCTGCTGGGGTTCCACCGTTTTTCTCCCATCACAACTGCCCTGCCCCTACAGAACTATAACAGGGAACTGATGCTCGAGTCTCAGCTGCTCGCGGTCGCTCCCGGCAGGCGCAGGCGCCGGATTGGCCAGTTGCTGAAGCGGCTGCAAGCTCGTGAGTCCATGGACACGGGCGTCGATCTGATCAGCTGGACCACGGACCCGTTGCTCTTTGCCAACGCGCTACTCAACTTCACTCGTTTGCGCGCGGTCGCATGCGAATTCCAGCCCAGTTTCTATCCGTTTCGTAACGAGTTGAACCGGTTGACGGCGGCGCGACTGATCATATTATGGCCGGTTCGCTCGCGGCGGGTTCAGATGGCATTGCGGGACGAAACGCAGCCGGGTCCTTGCGAAGTCGAGGCAGACCCGGAACTGATAGTCGTCAATCAGGGCAGTCGGGCACCGATCTTTGACGCTGCCAGTGCTCGGATCGCCATTGAGGTTCCGGGAGATTGGGTGGCTCTCCAGCGCCTGGACCGGCAGGCGGCCCAGCGCTGGCGCGACACAACCACTCGCCTGCTGGACCATTACATCGGAGCACAGCAGGACCGATTTGTCATTACCAGCACAGGAGTGAGTGGGGCGCGTCGCTATCTCATTGGCGAGCGGGTGGATGGGAAGCTGCTGGAGGACATTTTTGCGCCGGCAGGCTGAAACACGGCCGTGCATCTCTTCCTTGACTGGGCGCGCTTCAGGCTGTGTTTCAAAATGGTGCGGCCAGGAGTCATATCAAGAGACGGTCGATCTCAACATCGTGGCGTCTCTTTCTGGCTTGCACTAGTGCGCGCTGTCTGAGGACGCGCGGCAGGCCGAGCAGGCCGGCTAACTGTCCTTTCAAACGGGCGCGGGCAGCTGTCCCGCGACAGTTGCGGAGTGCGTCGGCTGCAATCGAGAGTTGGGCGCCGACGATATGCGCGAAGTGACATTGAAGGAGTGAGGAGGGCATGTTTTTCGCGAGCGTCCAGATGGTGTTGCGGCCCACGTAGTAGCTACTCAGTTCGTCGCCGCCGCTAGCACCCAGTTTGTGATATACGCGCGCGGCCGGGGCAAAGACGGCCTGCCAACCCAGTAGCTGTGCCCGGAAAGAGAAGTCCACATCTTCGAGGTACATCCAGAAATTTTCGTCAAAGCCGTCGAGAGCCATCCATAGCTCACGACGCACGGCCATCGCCCCGCCACAACCTCCAAATACATCTTCAGAGCTGTCGAACTGGCCGCTGTCGGTGGCCCAGACGCCCCGATTCCGTGGAATTCCGTCCCGGCCCATCATATCACCGGCGGTATGAATACGGTCGCGTTCCTCGAACAGGAGGAGCTTGGCAGCTACGATTCCCGCATTTGGATTGGCGCAGACGGTCCTGGCAAGTTCGGCCAAGAACTCAGGGTCGGGTTGGGTGTCGTTGTTGAGGAGCACAATAATCCGACCGCGCGCGGCGCGGGCAGCGGCATTGACGGTGGCAACGAAACCCCGGTTTACGGGATTGTCCAGCAGGCGCACGCGGCTGGCATTCGACTGCACCCAGGCCACGGAATTGTCGCTGCTGGCGTCGTCGGCGAAGATGGTCTCGAAGTCGGAGAAGGTCTGCGAAGCCAAACCGGCGAACAGGTCGGGTAGATGGCGGCTGCCGTTGTAGTTGGGGATGACTACTGAGAAGAAAGGGGAAGGGTATTGCGGTTCGCCTACGTTGCCCGGTCTGTCTTTCTCGGTTGCTACGTCCATAAGATTGCCCACTTTATTCATTTGTTTCGGTCTGCACGTAATCCCGCAGGGCGTCTCGCCAGTCGCGCAGGGCAATGCCCAGAGCGGCGCCGGCCTGGTTGACAAGGACGGCGTGCGGCGGGGGCATCGTCGGACGGGGCCACTCGGCAGAGCTAATGGGATCGACCGGCAAGGCGGCGCGGCCGGTCAGGCGCATAAGCTCTGCCGCCCAATCGTAGCGGCTGGCGCGGCCCTCGTTGACAAGATGGTATATGCCGAAGTGCTTTGTCTTCAGCAAGAGCGCGATTGCCGCGGCCACGTCGGGCGCGTAGGTCGGATTGCCGAATTCGTCGCTGACCACGCGTAATGCGCCGGTGCGGTCGGCGGCGGCGCTTATCTTGGCGGGAAAGTTGCTGTTGCCAGCTCCGTATAGCCAAGCCACTCGCACGATATAGAGGCGATCCAGGACCGCGGCTGCGGCCTGTTCGCCGGCGGCTTTACTGCGGGCGTAAACGCTGCCCGGTGCGATCTGTTCATATTCGTGGTAGAAGCGGCCTGCATCGCCGGCGAACACTTCGTTTGTGCTGATCTGTACCAGGGTCGCGCCGCAGCGGGCGCATCCTTCGGCCAAGTATTTCGGGCCAAGGGAATTGACAGCGAAAGCCCAGCCTGGTGCGTTCTCGGCGCCGTCGACGTCGGTCCAGGCGGCGGCGTTGATGACGACATCGGGTGCGGTTTCCTCCACTGCATTGGAAATCGCCGGGTCGGCAATGTCGTGGCGGGGGCGCGTCCAGCAGGTAAGTTTTTCGACGGTGGCAAACTGCTCCGCCAAAGCCTTTCCCAGCTGTCCGTTTGCGCCTACGATGAGAATATGGGCCATTTTGGTCATTTATGCGTGTCGTCAGGTACCGCTTCTTGTGACATGCAGGACTTCTGCGTGGACAGATCCTAGTATAACCGACAGTCCAGATTGGCCGAAAGATTTTCCCGCCAGTCTTTGTTCCCCTACCCTGTGCCCGAGACTAAGAGAGCCTACTCATGCCTCGGGGGGACTGGTTCCCCAATAATTGTCTTGGGCCATTGCCGCATGCCTGAGAGTAGTCACGGCAACGACTAAGCCACAGTATTTGACCAGCCGGTTACTATTTGAACTGTTCAAGTTCTGGTGACGCAACTGGTGTGCGGTCGCCGCCGCGCTCGCAAGCGGACACGCTGCGATGAAGGCACAGTGTCGGTGAGGCCTGGTTTTGGAGGGGGGCGTTGCGGGGGCGCAGCCCCTGCACAAGGGAGGGCCGAAGGCCCGACCGCCCATATAGGGCGATAGCCCCTGGCGGAGGCCCGCAGGCGAACTGCAGAGGATAGTGGCAAGAGACGCTATGAATGCAAGGGGGAGGCTGCACTGCATGGCCGCGAAATAAAGATGGCTGAGAGGCTGCTAGTCAAGAAAGTCAGAATTCATTCTGTCGTGGTCCAGCAAGAGTCTTACCAGGTCTGGAAGTCGATGGCGAAAGGGGAAAAGGTCGTTGAATCCGACGTGACCGCCAAAGGGCAGGATATGGACTTGCAGCAGCGGATGGGACGGCAGTGCGCCAATGTCCCCGGGTGGGATCAAGGGGTCATTGGCCGCGGTGAGAATGGAGACCGGCGCGGCCAAGTCGTTAAACTCGTAAGGTCTCACGGCGTATGCGTTCAAGTATTCGTCGACATCGCTGTACGAGGACATGCTTTTTATGACCCAGTCGCTCATTTCCCTGATGGTTGAAATCGTTTCCAAAGGGGCAAAGTCGTAGAGCTGCGGAAAGAGTGCCTGCTTTTTGCGAAGTGATTCGAGCCAGCAGCTGCGAAAATAGTTGCGAAGCAGATGGTGATCATCGAGGAGGAAGCTCGTTCGCCGAGGATTGAGAACGGGGTTGATCGCGATCGCCCGGCGCAGATTTGGGATCGGGCTGTGGGCGTGGCGCAAGGCCATGCGAACGACGAAGCTGCCGCCCAGCGACGCGCCGATGATGTAGAACGGTTTTCCTGCAGCAAGCAGGCCGACCTGCTGGGTTGCGGCATGGGCTTCCTCGATGAGGGTCGCGTAGAATACGCCCCTGTTGAGGTGGTGGGTGGATCCATGATCGCGCAGATTCAGACGGACAACGTCATACCCGTCTCGGACCAGAGCACTGCCGAGCACAAGATTGTAGGCAGAATGACTATCCCCTTCCCAGCCGTGCAGGAGCATTGCCAGCCCTTTGGGCTTTGTCAGGGTATCGCCGCGATTCCGGCTTGGCGTGTAGAACCCCAGTAGGCGTACGGCGCGGGCGGGATCAACGCCTGTCTGATCCGGACCGCCATCGAACAGGACCATCTGTTCGTCTTCTGTCACGAGCCTGGCATCCGCCGGTATTTGCCGACCCAAGAAGGTCTGCATGTTGCCGCTGCGGAGGAGGAGGTGGGGACGGTAAATTTGAGCGGGGTCGATTGCCTTGGAGGGCGCCGGACTGTTTGTTGGATTTGCCATTTTATTATGCGGTTAGAAGTGAGCTCTGATCCTGCTACTCTACTGTAAACGTGGAGATTGGGCCACATTTGGCGTCTGGGACAGCGAAATTCGGCCCATCATTCTTAGTCTTTGCATGGTGGACTACTTTGAGATACAATTCTATGATATTATTCTCGCGCCCTTCGCGAGGTCAGCTGGCCTGACTACCTGTTACGGGCGGGCGGTGGTTAAACCATTATTTAAAACCACCTCTGTCTTCTTGAATTGTACTGTAGTGGAAACGAGGTCTCATACAATGGTCGATCAGTTAGCGCGCTTTGGAGCTGAGCCAGTTGGGATTCATCCCGACGGTGTCTCCACAGCAGCCATCGAAGCTCCTCCCCTCGAGTCATTCCTGAACGGCGACGGTGAACAGGACGATCCAGTTTCGCAGAGAATCGATGCCTGGTGGGAGCGTACAGAGGAGGTAAAGGCCAGCGAGCACTACTACTATTTTCAACCCGTAGATGCGCTGGAGGGGCCCTGGGTACATACTGAGGGCAAGCGCAAGCTGATGTTTGCCACCTATAGCTATCTGGGACTGATAAACCATCCTCGTATAGTGGCAGCGGCCAAGGCGGCAGCGGACAAGTATGGGACAGGTACACACGGCGTCCGCATACTGGGAGGCACGCTGGATCTTCATGCTGAAATGGAAAGAACCATCGCCGATTTCGCGCACCGCGAAGAGGCGATCGTCTACAGTTCAGGGTATGTAACCAATTTGGCAACAGTAAGTACGATAGTCGGCCGCGGGGACTGGGTTTTTTCCGACAGGTGGAATCATGCCAGTATTGTCGACGGCTGTCTGCTTGCCCGCGGAAAGTTCGTCCGCTTCCGTCATAATGATATGGACGATCTCGAGAGGCAGTTGCGCCGTGCCCCGGAAGGCGCGGGCAAACTGGTTATAGCGGACGCGGTTTTCTCGATGGATGGGGATGTCTTCAATTTGCCGGCGGCGCACGATCTCTGCCGGCGATACAATGCCCGGCTGATGCTTGACGAGGCCCATAGCATTGGCGTGCTTGGCAAGACCGGGCATGGCATCGAGGAGCATTTTGACATGTATGGCTCCATCGATCTGAAGATGGGCACACTTAGCAAGACTATCCCGGGCATAGGGGGTTATGTCGCCGGCAGCAACAAGCTGGTCACTTATCTGCGTCATACTGCGCGCGGCTTCGTATTCAGCGCTGCACTGCCGCCCTCGGTGGCGGCGGCAATAACCGAAGGCTTCCATGTGCTGGAAGACGAAGGCGTAGAGCGCAACCGCACTCTCCTCAACAATGCGCGTCAATTCACAAGCGGCCTGCAGGCCGCCGGTTTCGACACAGGTCTAACCGAGTCGCCGATAGTGCCAATCATGGTCGGGACTGAAGAGCGCGCATTTGCAATGACCAAGTATTGCCAGGACAACGGCATATTCGTACTTCCCGTTTTGCCGCCGGCCGTAAAGGAAGGCACTGCGCGATTGCGTGCCAACGTTACGGCTGCCCACACGACCGAGGACATCGACTTTGCGTTGAGTGTCTTCATCGAGGCGGGACGCCACATTGGCGTGATCGACTGAGGCGACGGCGGGATTCACGAGTGCGCGGTACGCGCCGGGATTTGGCGCGCCACAAAGCCGAAGCAGAGTCACAATGAAACGGGTCATCTCCATTAGCTTGGGCAGCAGCAGGCGCAACAAGCGGGTCGAGACCACGCTCAGGAACGAGCAGATCGTCCTGGAGCGGATTGGCGCGGATGGCGACCAGAGACGGATGCGGGAACTGTTTCTGGAATATGACGGCCAAGTGGATGCATTCGGGTTTGGAGGGGCGGACCTGGGGTTGGAGGTAAACAACCGCTATTTCCCGCTCCATTCAGTTGGCAGCATTGTGGCGGGCGTTAAGACGCCGGTAGTTGACGGCGGCGGCATTCGCGCGGTTGTCGAGCGGCAGACTGCGCAACGATTGCAGAGTATTTTGCCCCCGCACCCCAAACGAGTCCTGTTTTGCGTGGCTGTCGGACGCTACGCGATGGTACGCAGTTTCCTGGACTTAGGTTACGAGCCGATTTTCGGCGATCTGGCCTTTGGTTTGGGAATCCCCGTTTTCTTGCGCAGCTTGAGCACACTCCACCTTTTGGCCAGAGTCCTGCTTCCGATAATGGCCCGACTGCCGTTTTCGTGGATATACCCCACCGGCGAACAACAGGACCAGATAGTTCCGAAATACGGCGCGCAATACGAGTGGGCCTCGGTCATCGCCGACGATTTTCATTACATTAAGCAGCACCTTCCTGCGCGCCTGGAAGGCAAGACAATCGTCACAAACACCACGACTGATGACGACGTGGCTTTGCTCAAAGAGCGGGGCCTATCCCACCTGGCAACAGTTACACCGCGGCTGGACGGCCGCAGTTTCGGCACAAATGTGATGGAGGCTGCGCTTACGGCTCTGGCAGGCGAAGGGCGTCCGTTGTCTGCTTCAGAACTGCTGGAGATGTTGGACGAAGAGGACATGACCCCTAATCTGCTCTCACTGGCAGGATGAGAAGGGATGGCAGTACAGGTTCGACTACCTGTCGTTCATTACCGCCAACGTGAGAGGGCAGATTCCCAGCTTCATACTGATTGTGTTTTGACTATCCTTCCTTCCCGCCAGCATACCGGTTATAAGATTGCGTATGTGGACGGCATCCGCCAGGCCAGTGGAGCCGATTCGCTGGAACAGAGGCGTACGGTCGGTGAGGGATGGTTTTGTAGGGGGGCGTTGCGGGGGCGCAGCCCCTGCACAAGGGAGGGCCGAAGGCCCGATCGCCCATAATACAAACATGAATAAAGAGAGAAAACTCTTGCCGGCCTCGTTCAGAGTTGCGATTCAGTCGCGGCTGAGGGGATACGCAAGAAGGTATAATAGCTAAGCCCGACGCGGGCCATTACTGAAAAGGAGCAGTTTCCCAGATGACGACCAGGACTGTATTAACGAATGCCGACTGCATTGTAACTATGAACGAACAGCGCGAGGAAATTGCTGACGGCGCGCTGGTAATGGAAGGAAAGCAGATCGTGTGGGTGGGGGCTACGACCGACCTTCCGGTCAAATACAGGGAAGACGGCTCGGCCGACTCCTCGACTACGACTTATGTAAATGCAGGTGGAAAGATCGTACTGCCAGGTTTCATCAATACGCATCATCACTTCTTTCAGACACTTACGCGGGTGGTTCCGGCGGCGCAGAACGCAGTGCTATTTGACTGGCTGCGGGCCCTGTATCCCATATGGTCCTTTATTGGCCCGGAGGATGTGCATGCAAGCACGCAGGTGGCTTTGACGGAGTTGCTGCTGAGCGGTTGCACGACCAGCAGTGATCATCACTATCTCTGGCACAACGGCTCGAGGCTTGATGACCAGTTCGCCGCGGCGGAGGGAATCGGCGTCCGGTTTCACGGGGCGAGAGGCAGTGTCAGCCTGGGCGAAAGCAAGGGCGGATTGCCGCCTGACTGGATGACGGAAGAGGAGCCTGACATTCTTGTCGAAAGCCGAAGGCTGGTCGAAGAGTACCACGATGCCAGCCGCTTCTCGATGCGCCGGGTTGTGATTGGCCCGACCAGCCCCTTCAGCGTCAGCCAGGACCTGATGCGTGAAAGCGCTGCCCTGGCCCGCTCCTTCGGGCCGGAAATGGATGTCCACCTGCACTCGCATCTGGCAGAAACAGTTGACGAAGAAGAGTATTGCATGGCGAAGTACGGGTACCGTCCCGGTACTTATGCTGAGGTTGTAGACTGGCTAGGTGACGATGTTTGGCATGCCCACTGCGTGCATCTCAGTCAGGATGAGGTTAATCACTTTGCCAGCACAAAGACGGGAGCGGCCCATTGTCCTACGAGCAACATGCGACTGGCCAGCGGCATTTCCCCGGTGCGGGCGATGCGGGACGCGGGTGTGAATGTAGGGTTGGGCGTGGACGGAAGCGCAAGCAACGACGGCAGCAACATGCTGGAGGAGGTGCGACAGTGTCTGTTGTTGCAGCGGGTGATGGGGAACCCCCATGGTATGACGGCGCGGGAGGCACTGGAGATCGCCACGCTGGGCGGTGCTTCAGTGTTGGGTCGCGACGATGTCGGGGCGTTGGTGCCGGGGATGGCCGCCGATGTGATCGGATTTGACCTTTCGGCGTTGACTTATGCCGGCGGTGCGGTCCACGATCCGGTGGCGGCACTGGTGTTCTGTTCGCCGCAGCCGGTCGATTTTGCCTTCGTCAACGGGAAACATCTGGTAGAGGACGGCATGCCACGCCACATCGATTTACCGCAAATTATCGATCGCCACAATCGTGCGGCGCTTGCGCTGTTGCGACGTGCTGAGGGCGGTTAGGGGCCACGCGAGTGAAGTCGGTAGAAGCCTGACCGGACTGGAAAGCGCTGTCAGCCTCGTGCTTGCCGATCAGCATCGCGGGGCGTATAGTAGTGGGCAGATTCCAGGGACGGCCTAACCGACAACGCAGATGCGCGGCCAAACAGTCATTCTTACTCACGAAAACGCTGATTTCGATGCGCTGGCATCATTGCTAGGTGCAGCTTTGCTGTACCCGCAAGCGCTGCCTGTTCTGCCATGGAAACTTAAGCGCAACGTCCAGGCTTTTTTGTCCTTGTATCGGAATCAGTTCCCCTTCATCGAGCCTCGGCATCTGCCGCGCGGCCGCGTTGAAATGGCGATGTTGGTCGACACACGCAAGTTCAACTCGGTGAAGGGAATGGACGGAAGCACACGGCATCTGGTCATTGACCATCACACGGCGACCGAGCCTCTGCCTTCGGGTTGGGAGGATTGGCAAGAGTCGCTGGGCCCCCACACATCAGGCGCAAACGCTACGCTTCTGATTGAACGGCTGATGCACCAGAACACGGGACTGTCGCCGATACAGGCGACCTTGTTGGCGCTTGGGATTTATGAGGACACCGGCAGTCTGCTGTACCCGTCGACAACGCATCGCGACATTCGCTGCGCGGCGTGGTTGGTGGAGCAGGGCGCCCGCCTGGAAGTGATGCGCCGATTCCTGCACTTTCCTCCCACTGCCGCACAGCAGGAACTGACGAAGCTTTTGGGCGAGCAGGCCGAAAATTTGAATGTCGCAGGACAGAACGTCCTGCTCGCATTCGCGAATGCGCCTGACTACGAAGACGAACTCAGCGGGCCGACACACAGACTGAACGAACTCTTCAACCCGGATGCGCTTTTTGTCGTCGTCAATCTGTCCGATCATGTTCAGGTTGTGGCACGAAGCAACACAGACGCGGTAAACGTAGGTCAGATAGCCGAACTCCTCGGCGGAGGGGGCCACAAACGGGCAGCGGCCGCGCTCTTGCAGGGGGCAACTCTGAAGGAAGTAGGAGAACGCATCGCAAGCCTGCTTGAGGAGCACGCGCACACGCCTGCGACCGTGGCACACATTATGAGCCGGGGAAGGATTCATACTCTGGACGATGCGATGACGGTCGCCGAGGCAATGGAGTTGATGCAGCGTTACGGCCACGAAGGATTCCCCGTCTTGAAAAAGGGCGACGGCGGCGGCAGATTAGTCGGGATTCTTACGCGGCGAGAGGCAGACCGCACCATCAGCCATCGTCTGGGGTCGCTGCCGGTACATAAGGTAATGCGAGAAGGCGACTACACAGTTCGAGCGGATGTAACCGTCAGCGCGCTTCACCGGATCATGATCGAGAGCGGTTGGGGACAGATTCCGGTCGTGGACGGTGCAGGCGAGATGATAGGCATTGTTACTCGGACGGATCTGCTGAAGCTCTGGGGAGAGGACGCGGAAGCGGCGACACAGATCCCGGATGTAAGCCGCGAGCTCGAGCGGATTCTTACGGACAGGCAGCATAGGCTCTTGTGGATAGTGGGCGAAACGGCGGCAGAAATCGGGAATGCGGTTTACGTCGTGGGCGGTTTTGTGCGGGATCTCTTGCTGGGGAGACTCGACAGCGACGGCAGAACGGGTTCAGTGGACATGGACCTGGTGGTCGAAGGCGATGCTATCGACCTGGCGGAGCGCATGCAGAGCAGGTACGGCGGGCGCATTGTCACCCACGCGCGATTTGGCACGGCAAAATGGATTCTGGACGAGTCCGGCCATCCGCTGACCAGCCCGGAGTTGCTTGCAACCGGCGGCAACGGGGACCGGCACGACTTGCCCGAACATCTCGACTTCGTTACGGCACGCACGGAGTTTTATACGGAGCCAACAGTCTTGCCGACGGTGGAACAGGGAAGCATCAAGCTGGATCTGCACCGGCGGGACTTCACGATAAACACGCTGGCAGTGGCGCTGACGCCTGACCGCTGGGGCGATTTGCTTGATTTCTACGGCGGGCTGACTGACCTGCGGACGGGAAAAGTGCGGGTCTTGCACAGCCTGAGTTTTGTGGATGACCCTACCAGAATCCTGCGCGCGGTCCGCTACGAGCGGCGGTTTGACTTTCGCATTGAATCACGCACGCAGGAGCATCTCCTGGACGCGGCGCCGCTGCTCGAGCGAGTGACGGGAGCGCGAATTAGGCAGGAGTTGGATCGGATCTTTCTGGAGGCAAGACCTGAAGATGTCGTTCTGCGCCTGGAAGAGTTAGGAATTCTCAAGCAGATTCACCCTGAATTGGGGGCCGGCACTGCATATGCCAAACGCAGCGCATCGTTGCGTAGAAGGTTAGAGGAAAGTATCCCAGCTGAAGTTCGACCAGAGGGGGGTAGAGTTGACTACGATACCGCAAAGAGCCAGAGTCGGAGCGGTTCCGGGGGCCGGACAGAGAGAAGGAGCCTGGCAGATCAGCTCCCGCTGGACGGCACGCCGATTGAACGTCTCTATTGGGGGCTGCTGATTTATGATCTACTTCCAATTGCTTCGGGCAGCAGTGATGGGCCGTCCCAACTGGAAAAGGAACTGAGCAAACGGTTGAGACTGCGCGGCAGAACTCAGCGGTTGATGCGCCAACTCCGGATGGCCAAGGTAGGGGTGCCACATTTGACAGCTCCTCAACAGCGACCCAGCTCGATTGTCGCCCTGTTAGACCGGGCGCAACCGGCTGTGTTGCTGCTTCTTTCGGTGCTGGAGGAAAGCCCGTTATTGAGGGAAAGGCTACGGTGCTACACGCAGACATGGCGGCACATTCACACTTCTGTGGATGGATCGGACCTGAGACAGTTGGGACTGAAGCCGGGTCCGGAATACGGCCGCATTTTGCGCAGGTTGCGTGAGGCACTGCTGGATGGAGAGATCGAAGCAGGCGCGGCTGAACTGGAGTTGGCAAAGTCGATCATAGGCAATAAACTGGCGGCAGCCTAAGTAGGGCCGCCCGCCAGGCCTTTGGGTGGTTGGGGTTCAAGTTCACTTCAATACGAGGAAAGGTACGATGAAGATAACAGCTATCCGACCGATTTTTGCGCAGGGTGAGCGCCGCACATTTGTCTTTATCAAGGTTGAGACTGATCAGCAGGGACTGGTCGGGTGGGGAGAGGCTTCAGTAGAAGGCAAGCCGCGGGCGGTGGCCGGTTGTGTCCAGGACATGGAGCCGATGATCCTGGGCTTTAACCCTCTTGAAGTTGAATTGTGCTGGCAGGTTCTGTACCGCAGCGGGTTCTGGCGGCAAGGGATCATCGGCCTGTCGGCTCTTTCAGGCATCGACCAGGCGTTGTGGGATATCAAGGGCAAAGAGGCAGGCAAGCCGATCTATGAACTCCTCGGCGGCAAGGTGCGGGATCGGGTACGGATGTACACTCACTTTGGCGGAGACACGCCGGATGCGATGGCGGAGAGCGCTATGTCGAAAGCGGCCAAGGGTTGGAACGCGGTCAAAACGGTTCCTGTGCCGATTACCAACATCCTGGACGGTCCGCGTGTTCTGGATGAAGCTGAGGCCGGGCTGAAAGCTGTGCGGGAAGCGGTTGGAAACGACGTGGACATATTGTTGGACATGCACGGTCGGGTGACGCCGCAGATGGCGATCCGCTACGCGCAACGATTTGAGCAGTATGAGCCGTTTTTTGTGGAGGAGCCGGTGCAGGCAGAGAACCCGGCGGCGATGGCACAGGTAGCCAGCGCGACCAGCATTCCGATTGCCACAGGCGAGCGCCTCTTCACCCGTTGGGGATTCCGCGAGATTCTGGAGACTGGAGCTGCCAGCCTGTTGCAGCCAGACGCCTGCCACGCAGGAGGCATCAGCGAGGTCCGCCGCATTGCGGCGCTGGGGGAGGTCTATTACGCAGGCCTGGCCCCACACAACCCTTACGGCCCTATATCGACGGCGGCCTGTGTCCATGTGGATTTCGCGACGCCCAACTTCGTAATACAAGAGATGGTAGACCCTGATGACATGCCGCTTTCGATGACCGAATTCGTCGTGGAGCCACTCACAGTCGTGGACAGCCATGTCCTGCCGCCGAACAAACCGGGATTAGGCGTTGAAGTGGACGAAGCGGCTTGTGCCCGCCATGCTCCGGACTTTAATGCGGCGGAAGTGCGAAACTCCTATCAGTCCTACCTGGCTCGCCACAGTGACGGCGGCATCGCCGATTCCTAGTCCACAATCGTGCCCTGCGGGGCGAGAAGTCTTTCATCTAACCGGCGCGGAGTAGCCCTATGGCCCCAATTCTCTCCGGCAAACGCATCATGCTCGGCATCAGCGGCGGCATAGCGGCCTACAAGTCGGTGACGCTGGCCAGCCGTTTCACACAGGCCAACGCGTTGGTGGACGTGATCATGACCCACTCGGCGGCCAAGTTCGTTGCTCCTGTGACTTTTCAGGCGATCACGCAGCGAAGTGTGGCGACCGATACTTTCGAGTTCTGGCACGACGCCGGGCGATTACGGATCGGCCATGTAGCGCTGGCCCACGCGGCTGATTTGTTCATCATTGCGCCGGCCACTGCCCACACGATAGCCCGCCTTGCTCTCGGGTTGAGCGACGATCTGCTGAGTATCACAGCGCTTAGCTACAAGGGTCCGATGCTTTTGGCGCCGGCGATGGAGACGAATATGTGGACCCATCCGGCAACCATGGGCAATGTCCAGACTTTGCGCAGTTGGGGCGTCGACTTCATTGGCCCGGCGGAGGGAAGGCTGGCGTCGGGTGAAGTGGGGGAGGGCCGGGTCGCGGAGCCGGAGGAAATTTTCGAGGTTGCTTGCAAGGTGATCGGACGGGGCGGCCCCCTGGACGGACTGCGAGTGGTGATCACAGCCGGCGGCACACGTGAGCCGATAGACCCGGTGCGTTTTATGGGCAACCATTCGACGGGCAAGATGGGAGCGGCCTTGGCGCGGGCAGCGCGTGATCTGGGTGCGGAAACTATTCTGGTCCACGCGCCGCTGGCTGTGCCTCCTCCCGGCGGGGTGGCACTGGTACCGGTTCATACCGCCCATCAGATGTATGCGGCGGTGATGGAGCAGTTGCCACAGACGGATGTCCTGATTGGCGCGGCGGCGGTGGCCGACTACCGCCCCACCAGCAGCTCCAACCAAAAGCTGAAGAAGTCAACAGGGCAGCAGGTAATCTCGCTTGAGAGGACGCCCGACATTTTGCACACGGTTGGCCAACACCGTGAGGAGAGTAGGTCAGGTCCCCGGTTGGTCATCGGATTTGCGGCCGAAACGGATGATCTTGAAGCCAACGCCATCGATAAATTGAAGCGCAAGAACCTCGACCTGGTCGTACTAAACGACGTGAGCGCGTCCGACAGTGGATTCGCGGTGGACACCAACCGAGTTACTTTGTTTGAGCGGGACGGCAACCGCGAGGCTTGGCCGTTAATGAGCAAGGATGAGGTTGCACAGGCGATATTGCAGCGCGTTGTCGTCCGGCTGGGGCGGCTCGACTGGAAGAGGCCGAAGCCCAAAGCCGCGGACGACCAGGCCTATAACTGACAAACTGACATCGAGCCAGACATTCGGCGCTTTGTTTGACGAATAGAACTGTCCGACATGCCTCTCACAGACAGACAAGAACGAGAAATTGCCGGCGCGTTGAGGGATATCGATCCGGCGCAGATTGCCGTCACCCGCACATTGACGGCGTCGCAGCGCGCCCAACAAGGGCTCTCGATGATTCGAATTGCGGAGGAGGTGGCAGCATACCGCACGCGCGCGCGGATACCAGAAATGTCGCAAGGAAAGGCGCTCGGACTCGCCCGAAAAACTTGGACAGACAAGAGGGAGGCGGTGGTGACTGACCCCGAACAGGAGTTTGGCGGTTTCGTCCGCGAAGTCCTTGACGCGTTGGAAGAATTAGGCGTCCAATATTTGATAGGAGGAGCCGTAGCTGTGTGGGGATGGGGAGAGGCCCGAACCACCAGGGATTTCGATGTTGTCGTGGATCTGCCTCTTGAGCAGATGGCCCGTTTTTCCGAATCGCTGAGAGACAGAGAGATGTTGGTGCCGGTCGAAGTGATGCTCGACCTCTACATGTCGCCGGCGGACTTGCCTATCAACGCCATTCACATGCCTACTGGCTATAAACTGGAAATCTTTTTGTTGCGGCCAGACGATCCCCTGCGGGCAGTCGCGTTACAGCGGCGCCTTTTGGTCGACTTCGGCCCTAATATTGGTGAAGCCTACGTTCACTCTCCGGAAGACCTGATCCTCTATAAGTTGCAATATTACAGGTTGAGCAGCCAACCTAAACATATCCGCGATATTGGCAGCATCATCGCGATGGTTGGCGATGCCAGCCTAGAGCATGACTATTTGACGCAGTGGATTGACCGGCTGGCGTTGCAAGAGATTTGGCAGGAGATCCAAGAACAGATGTCGCGATCAGGTCGTCAATAGGGCGGCTCCGCAGGGCCATCATAGGCGCACATGCCTATACGCGGTGAATTTACAACTGGTAGGGTCATCTCATCGTCATGTTCATGCTTGTCCAGATGGTGAACACACAAGAAGCAGTCTTCGCCTTCCCATAGACACTCGGAGCAGATCCATTCGGCCTGTTGGCCGCAGACCATGCAGCGCGTCTCGGGTGGATGGTTGCGCGCCATCAGGCGGATGGGCTTGCCGCTCCATTTTCCTGAGCGGACAGTTTGGGCGGAAATCTTCAGTTCGGTAGTGGTGCCGAGGTCATATTCGTACTCTGCTATGGTCCCTGGTCGAAGGACGCTGCCAATTTGGGCGTTTGTCGACTTTGTTTCGCCAATTGACCACTCTTCCTCAGGCTCTCTCTCATAATAGATTTCGTTGATGAGAAACTGGCTGAGGTGGCTGCAGCAGTCCAACCAGATGACCCGCAAATATTCATCTAACTCGTCCAGCGTCGCCCGACCAGAGATCTCCAGGTGCAGCCAGTAGTTGCTGTACCAAGCATCCTCCACAAGCAAATGACAGATCTCCTGCGCTCGCCCTGGCCTCTTGGCATGCGTCTCAAACGTGCTGGCCCGTACTGCACACGTTTGCAGATGGCGAGTCATGCTCCACCGCGTGTACTCCTTGTCACAGTAGACGCAGTTTCCTCGGGTCGCTTTCTTACGCGGCATTTTTGTCGCCTCTTCTCCGGCCTTGAGTGTATGGGCCAGACCTAGCCCAGGCGTCACCTACTCTTCAGGCTCCTCAACAACAACCCAATCCGTTCCAGTCCGGCCGAACGTCTCCGGCGCGTACATTTCCTCGGCCTTGGCAGGCGGCGCTACGAAGACGCCGGGTGTGGTGGCTCTGGCCAGGTAGCTGTATTCGTAGACACCTGCCCATAAGTAGGAGGTGAATGCCTCGGCTCGTTCGTCACGCAGGTTCTGATGTTGATACCAGCTGCCCAGCCACCGTCGTTTGCCTTGGGGCCTGTTCTGGTCGATGGGCAGGTCGGCGGTCACGGCCAGTTCCGGGTTGATGATTTCCAGGCCGGCTGGCAGCGGGTCTGCCAGAGCAACGTGGACGCGACGAGAGGACGCTGCCATTGTCAGCCTCACCCGCACGCGGGCACCGGCACGAATGTGCCAGACGCCGTCATCATCGCGGCGTACGTCATCGGGATCGTCGACGGCTTCGTAGATGCGCTCGACGGTGAAGCCGTGATCGGCCGGTTGCAGGATCAGGCTCGTGGGAGCATAGCGCAGGCCCAGGCGATAGTAGAGCCGGCCCTGACCTTCTTTCTGGAGGATTAACGGCAAGTCGCCTTGCGCGGTGGTCGCAGTATCGTGGACGAACTGCATTGGCAAGTCAAGATTGACGTTTTCGGCGGAGCGCCCCTGGAAGGCCTGGCCGCCGGCATACTGGTCGCCCAACCAGATTCTGGCGACGAAGTCGGGCGTTTGGGATTCAAACAGGTTGAAATACCGGTCCATGGCCAGCAGCACCCACACGTTTTCCTGCGTGTTACCCCAGCGTCCGGCGGTACGATGACCGAGCAGTCCCCGCACCAGCTTGGTGATCAGGTCGCTTTGCGGCTGATCGACGACAAGGGCCTCCAACAGGACGGCGTCGGCGCGGCGGCTGGAATGGAGCAGCAGGTAGTCGTCATCGCTGTAGCTGGAGGCGACGGTGGCGGAGCCGGCGGTCTCGGTGACCCGGTTGTTGAGGAAGCGACGCATTTCAGAAACGGTTGATTGCGAGGGCGCATCGTCGGTCAAGACGAAGAGCAGCCAGCCGACACTCTCCAGAGACAGGTTCTCCAGGCCCTCCTCGCTTACCAGCGCGCGCGCCGTTGACGGATCGTCGTCGTTGAGAAGTTTGCGAACATATAGCGCGTAGGAAGAGAGACTTCGCTTGGCTTCGTCACTGTACCAGGAAGGGATCTGCTGCTCGATGTTGCGAAGATAGTCGAGGGAACGGCTCAGCATGTCGTCGGATACGGAATATCCTTTCAGGCGGGCGCGGGCCAGGGCGTGGGCCACGTGCACGCTGTGGTAGGGCCAGATTTCACCCCCTCGCCGCCAGATGGGGAAACCGCCGCCATAGTCCTGCAGAGCCGCCAGTGCTTGTAGGTCGCGCTCAATGGTGCTCTCCAGCTGGTCGGGGGAAGGCAGACCTTCGGCGTCGAAGGCCGTCAGCACATCACGGAGCGCGGCCACCGCAAGCATACGGGAAGCTATCTGCTCGGAGCAGTCATAGGGGTAGCGGACAAGGTAGATGAAGGCGTCGGTCAACGCTTGGAGGGCCGTGGAGGAAAGTGTAACTTCGAGGCCGCCGTAGTTTGGCACCGCGTCAGCAGGGGGCCGCAGGGGCTGCAGGACGGCGCCGCTTTCGTCGATTTCGCCGTAGACCGCGAAGGCTTCGGTGGTGGCGGGGGTAAACACTGGCAGACTGATCTCGGCCGCGTCGGCGGTGGCGGGCCGGTTGGCGTCGATTGCGCCGAACTGGAAGCGTGCTGTGCCAGCGCTGGCCGTTTCGGTGGGGAAGCGCACTTCAACGCGGTCGTTGGCGGGAATGGTTACGGCGTAGCCTGCGGCCATTTTCACTTCGTTCCCTGGCGCTACAATTGCGTTAGTCGCGCGGACTACGGCGTGTATTTCCATGGGCTCGTCGGTCTGGTTTTGGAGGACGACTGGCAGCTCAAAGCTGTCGCCGAAATTCAGGAAACGCGGCGCGGAAGGGCGCACCATGAGCGGCAAACGTGCAGTCAGGCTGGATTCGGCAGTGCCGAAGAAACGGCCCGCGGAGACCGCTACCACCATCACCCGGTAGCGGGTCAGGTTGTCCGGCAGCGTGACGGTCACGCTGGCCTGGCCGTTCTTGTCGGTAAGTACCTCTGGCGCGAACAGGGCCAGCGGATCATAGTTGAGCCTAAGGCGAATTGGCTGCCCCTCGCCGCCATCGGCAGCTGACTCTTCGGCCACATCCTGGTCCATAGCCATTGCCGCCATTGCCTCCGGCGCCGCTGCCGCACCTCCCATGGCCATAGACATAGATCTGGACTGCTTCATCGACTCCGAAGGCTGCGGGGTCCCGGTAGGCGCCGGCGTTTCCCCCTGCAATGACTGAGGGCTTGCAAGCAGGAGGTCGGCTCGATTGTGATGATCGCCGACGCCGTCACCGCGCTGGCTGTAGAATACGTTAACGGGGTCGATCAGCTGATAGCCGGTCAGAGCAAGAATTGCTTCATCAACAACAACCAGGGCAAACTCGGCTCCCTCTACGGGCTCGCCGTCTGCGTTGCGCACGGTTACATCGATGATCGTCTCTGCGCCTGGCTCCAGGCGTTCGGCCTGGGGTACGGCATCAACTTGCAGGGTGCGGCTCAAGGGAGGAATCGAGAGGTTGAGTCTGCCGCGGGCGTAGGCAGGGCGGGGGGGTACGTCAGCCAGCGCGTTGCCGGCTTCGTCCACGCGCTCGGCGGCGCCAACCAGATCCACTTGCACGTGAATGTTGGGAATGTATTTCTCCTCGATGAGCACGTGCAAGGTGTGGGTCGGCCCGTCCATGGTAAACCGCTCGCTGGACACGAGGCCACCTCGTCGCAGTGTTAAGAGACCTTCTGCGGGGAAGAAGGGAGCCTGAACCAGGATTTGCGCTTTGTCGCCAGGGGCAAATTGTTCGCCATCGGGAATGAGTTGCAGGTCTTCGCGCTGCAGGTTGCCGCTGGGAGGGCGTTGCCCTCCGCTGACCCAGCGGGTCATTTCGGTACGGTTGCGACGGCCGGCGCCGTCTTCAACGGTCGCAGTGATCCGGTATTCGCCGCCTACAGTGGTGTCAAATGTACAGGAGGCAAACTCGGACTCGGTGTCATCGGGCCCGGCGGCGGCGGTTGTCACCACTGAACATTCCTGTGCTTCTTTTTCGACCTCCAGCCACGAGCCGTCGTGATATTCCCAATCCAAGAGGGCTGCCCTTATGACGGCGCGATGGCCCTCAATTGCAATGCCGTCAATGTCGGTTACGACAACTTCAACCGAAAGCGGCTCGCCCTGCTCTACAAAGTAGCGGGCGGTCCGCAGGCCGATATAAAGGTCGGCAGGATGGAGCAGGAAACCGGCGCCGCTACTCCACGCCTGACGATTCACATCCATGACTGTTGCCGCGGCGTCAACGTAGGCGGGGAAGGGGCTCACTCTTTCGGGGTCGGTCAGGAAGTCTATTTGCAGGCTGTGCTGGCCGGCGGCGTCGGTGCGGGAGCGGAGCGAGGCGCGGCCGAGGTAGCTTGATTCACCATGATAGCCCCACCACGGGGACCACTTGCCGAAAGTGAAACCGGACCAGTTCGGGGGTTCGTAGGAGCCAGTATTTGCCACCACATCCCAGACTACTTCTGCGCTTGGCAAGGGGCCGCCGGCAAAGTAGCTGGCGCTGACCGTAGTCAGAGCGCGGCCGCCGGCGATGTGAGGCCCTTCGCTCACGTCAGCGCTCACTTCAAATTCAGGTCTGCGGAACTCCTGGATTTGAAAGGCGTGGTGGTGACGCGCTTCAACTTTTTCGGTAGAGGACCGCAGTTCTATCCATGCGTGACCCAAGTTGACGTTGTCCGGCAGCTCAAACTGGAAGTGGAATCCACCCAAGGCATTGACGGAAACTTCGCCCGTGCCGATACGGTTGTTCGACTCATCACGCACTGAATATTCGAGGAAGGGCGCCTCTTCTGCCGAGACAAGGCCAACATCGCCCCCTGGGCCGGGTTCAATCTGCCGCAGCCACCCTTTGATGCTGACGGTTTCGCCGGGGCGGTACATTCGGCGGTCGTCAAAGACGTAGAAGCGGATGTAGGCAGACTCCTCACGCTGCTGCCATCCATTCCAACCACTCTCGGTCCTGTAGTATTCGTAACGGTTTTCGGGCACAAATGTAACGTCATCACCATCACGGGCGATGAGCAGTTGGGCGGTTCGCGAAGGGAGTTGCAGGAGTGCTGAACCGGTCTCGTCAGTTGTGGCGCGCTCCTCCTGGGGCCAAAGGGATACGCTGACGCCTTCCATGGGTGTGCCGTCATCGAGGCGGTTGGCCCAGACGTACATTTCGTCGGCATCGACAAAGGCGTCCAGGCCGATGCTGGTAACCTGAACCCAACTGATGATGCGCATCTCCTGCAACTGCCGGTTGAAGAGGTTGGAGAGGAAGCCACTCTCCGGCTCCACATAAAGTATCAGGTGGCCAGTATCACCGTCCAGGGCGTTGGAAAGAGGGATCTCCGTCTCGATGATTGTGTCAACCTGGCGGCTAATCTCGAGGGTGCGTTCCATGACCAGTTCGCCGGGAGGAACGGCCTGGTTGTTGCGGCGGTAGTCGTTCCGCCACTGCTGGTATTCGAGGAACTGCTGCGGAGTGACACGGTAGGCGCGGACATTGACCGCATTTACATTGACGGTATAGATGGGAAAAGAGGACTGGCCATAAGGATCGAGGATAGTAATCGGACCATTGGCCTTGGCGGTCAGGAACGCCTCCATCGGCCCGATTCGGAACTGAATTTGCTCATCTTCGGTCAGGGACTGACCGAACAGGTCTGTAAGCTCGGCGGAGACGGTAACGTCGTAGTTGGTTCTGCCCTGCGTGTTGCCTGAGATCCAGATCGTATCACCGAAAACTTCGAAGGAGACGTAGTCCAGCTCCGGTTCAATGGAGATGAAAGAGGGATCGAAGGCCTCTATGTCGATGGGATTGTTGAATCGTATGGACAGGGGCGTTTGGGGTGGACACATAACGTCTCCTCCCCAACCGCACTCTGCTTGATTCAGGACGAAGGGACCTGGCGTCTTGAAGCTGTAGCTCTGGGGATGCGCGTTGACGAGCGGACCCTCGGCAGAAGGCGTGCCCGCTGCAAAGGTGACAGTAACAGTCGTGTCGCGAGGCAAAGATTCAGCAGACACGAAGGCAAGCCATCTTTGGTCAGTGGAGCCTGCGATCAGGCGCTGTACACGCCTGTCGACGGCGATCTCTTCTTCGTTGGCCAAGCGCACGGGGTAGCGGCGGCCGCGGGCTGTCACCTGGGTATGCTCGATGACGGCGGCGGGATCGATACGCTGATCGAAGGCGGCAAAGAAGACCGGTTCCAGCGCGGCCGGGCCGCGTGTTGGATAGGCCGCCTGCAGGGTCGGCGCCGGTGTACGGAAAGTCCAATTGACAGGTTCAGCCAGTGTCTTGCCTTTGGCGGACTCGGTTCCGGCGGGAATAGTTGCTGTGTATTCGGTGGCCATTGGCATCCGGGCGATGCCTTCGACATCGGCCTCGAACAGAAGCGTTTTCGTGCCCACCCAACGCCAGCGCCCCGGCACGGCAGGCGAAAGCTCGACCGGTATTTCTGCGCTTGCGAGCTCCTGGTGGCTGGTCAGCGGCACCATGGGAAGATTGAAGGTTACACTCAGTTGCGGGGCAAGAGGCACATCACCTTCCGGAGAAAACCGCAGCGCCGCCAGTGGTGCGTCCGCCTGGATATCGGGCTGGGCTTCGGCTTCAGGAGGTGGGAACGGCAGATCCACCTCCTCACCGGGGCGGGGCGGGGGCAGGCTTTGGCCGGGCAGGCGCACTTGCTCGACGTCGCCTTCTTCCGCCTGGACGGGCGGCAAGCGGGTCAGCAATTCCTGGACCTGCTGCGAGGTCAGGGGTGTGGTTTCGGCCAGGGGAGGCCTTGTCTGGCTGCCGTCCCAACCGGGCTGGCCCTCGCTTAGCACAAAGGGCGGCGACTCTGATTCGTCGAAGTACTGCTCTTCCTCCTCAAAGAAGTCGCCTGCGTAGGAATCGTCCTCTTCACTCGCCACGTGTGCTACGGACAACCCTGAGCTAACGGGACGCGGCATGTCAACCGACCTGCTCGGGGTACAACTGAGCAGGGTCAGAGCGATCACGATAGGTATTATTGACAAGCAATGACGAGGGGACATTATTGTTTTCTCCTCGGACGGCGAACAGATATTATCGATGCTGTCCGCCGTGCGATCGAAATGTGCGGTGCAGTTGCAAGAAAATGCGAAATGGAGGAACCGATCTGCTGAATTCCGCTGAGATCAGTAGCCGAACCTGGAAAGCACCATCTCAAAGAATTCGGCGCCGAGATAAGCGGCGCCAATGTGCTTTATGATCTTACCGCTTATCACGATTGTAAGAAATCGCAAGACCGGCAATCTCAGTGCGCCGGCAAGGATACCTGCAAAGTCGAAGACCGGCAAAGGAAGGATCGCCAGTACAAACAGTACCGGTGTTGTATATTGGGTTGTCACTTTGTGGAGCGTTGCGTTGAACTTCCCCTGCTGGCTTACCAGATCGCGGCCCGCTCTGCCGGCAAAGTACCCTGTTAGCTCGCCAAGGCCGCTGCCGCAGCCGGCTACGACGCCGAGCAACACAGGATTCAGATGGGCCCCGAGAGCGATAATCAGAGCGAGCCCTGGGGCGGGCAAAATGACTGTGGCGCTTCCGATAAAGCTTATCAGGAAACTGCTGGCGTAGCCCCACTGGCTGAATCGCTGGACTAACTCTCTCTGCGTCCCCAACCAGAAGGCGCCGACTACGATTGCAAGAACGCCGACGATTTGGAGAATCGTCAGCCAATGGTTAGGACCAGAGCCAGGTTCCTCTCTGTCTTCAGTTTCTTCGAGAAGTGACAGGCCCTCGGGGGCCGCCGTCGGGGGGGCCTCCTGATGCATTGATTCTGCGTCGTTGGGACGGTTCATAGGCTTTTCTTCGGTAGCGTTCTGCACGCCCCGACTCGAGAAGTGCGTTAGAATTCTAAGTATATCAGTAACTACTAACTAAGCTATATACAGTGTCTGTGTGGACCAGACCTTCGGTCACGCCGCCATTCGGGCTATCTCATGGTGTACTCGTTGGCCGCCGCCTCCTTGGACTGGACGCACCGCTGGAATTACGGCGTACGGTGGATGAGGCATGTTTTTGTAGGGGGGCGTTGCGGGGGCGCAGCCCCTGCACAAGGGAGGGCCGAAGGCCCGACCGCCCCAAA